>SCPO01001247.1_pt1:0-250000 | contig 831741 bp, 968 predicted proteins | sample 6106821 | NCBI WGS metagenome assembly SCPO01 (sample SAMN10720448, study PRJNA508395) | human gut metagenome | isolation source: Participant 2 stool, 0 month | host: Homo sapiens | collected 2017
TTCTCTAATCCATTGGTCATTGGTATCAACCATTTTTCTATATCAATTTTTGTTACTACATTGTCAGGAAGGAAGCTCCCAGTACCAATGATTCCAACCGGTTTACTCATCATAGTCATACTCAAGGCCCTTCAATATCCATTGTTTCTCTTATGTGTTGAATAATTTTACGTCTCTACTAAATCACTAGCAATTTCAATAGCAGTTTTAATCTCTTTAGCTTTGAGCTACCATGAGCAATCATAAACACCCCGTTAACCCCTAAGAGTGGAGCACCACCATTTCTGTGTGATCTAAGCGTTTTGCCATCTTTTTAAAGCTGGCTTTACAAGCATAGCACCAATTTTGGCAAAAACTACCTGCCATAATGCTATCCTTCACTAATTGTGTAAGACCTGTTACCAAGCCTTCTGCGAATTTAAGTACCACATTACCGACAAAACCATCGCAAACAACAACATCTACGACCCCTTTGGGAATATCACGGCCTTCAATATTACCACTGAAATTAATAGTTTTCATACGTTCCAAAATTGATATGTGGCTAGAACGACATCCCCTTAGTGGCTTCTTCGCCAATATTTAATAACCCTACTGTAGGTTCTTCTTTACCTAATAAAAGTTTTGCATATTCAGAACCCATCAATGCACCTTGTACAAGATGTTTTGGTTTACAATTTGAGTTAGCACCAGAATCTAACATAACAGTTATACCACTTACCGTTGGCATCGGTTGCAATAACTGGGCGATCAACCCCTTAATACGACCGAGGCCAAACAATGCAGCTGCTACAGCAGCACCTGTGCTACCAGGAGCAATCACGGCATCGCAAACATTATCACGAACTAAAGATGTTGCTACCACAATGGATGCGTCCTTTTCTTGCGCAATGCTTGACCAGGATGCTCATCCATACCGATAACTTGACTGGCATGATGTACAGAAATGCGTGGATTCTTAGCTTCATTCCTAGCTTCTAATATATTAAAAATTTGCTGCTCATCGCCGACGAGCACCACTTCAATGTGTTCATTTGCTCGTACGGCTTCAATAGATCCTAGTACAGTCTCCAATGGAGCAAAGTCGCCACCCATGGCGTCTATTGCAATTTTCATAATCTACACCCTATTCTCTACGGATTCCATAATAAATTTTGCGCGAAATACTTCTTTTATTTTATCTCGTATAATGACCCAAATAAAGAACTTATTACCACGGCGACGCACAATTTCTGCTTTTGCCACCAAATTAGTACCAGCTCCAACTGGGTTTTTATATTTTATATTTCCAACCTCCGCAGAACAAACAGTAGTCCCCATGACTACCTTGCGAGGGAATTTGCTTGAGCATATAAATACTGTGGCTCTACATATCCAAATCGATCTTCCATGTCAGAAGTAGTACGTAGCATTGATAAGGCTTGTTGTCCTTCCGTAACATCGATCAGTTCACCAACCACTTCGTACGGTACATGTTCTACCGCTTCTTGTGATTGACCTGTAGCCATGACGCGTATGCGTTCACGCAATTCAGGAATGCCCAACTCTAGACGATCCAGACGAATCGTTGGCACACTTACATTAAAATGCAGCCAATTCTTCATCAGTAAGAAATGGCGTAATATTCAGTTTTCTTGTAACTTCTGGCGCCTTTGCTTCTTTAACCGACTCATGGGACCACCTTTTATGACCTAGTATTAATATTACATCCTAAGTATATACAATAATTCCCTTGTTGGAAAGGCTTTTCATACATATAGTAACAGATTTTCTACATATATACCAAATATAGTTATTATTTTATATTTAAGTATCTTTTTGTTTATAAAAGTATAAAAAAATGCCACTATTCTACAGCTTTATATTACTATAAAATAGTGGCACTGACTAATGCATATGAAGTATATTAAGTTATATATTACTAAAAGTATATTAAAAACGCCTACTACAGTAGGCGTCTTTTTTCCTCACATATTAAGCATTAGCTACTACTTGCTCACCTTTATAGTGACCACATGTAGGCAAACACGATGAGGCATCATAGGTTCGTGGCATTGTGGGCATGCTACATAACCAGGAGCTTCCAATTTCCAATTAGCACGACGGCGATCGCGACGGCATTTAGACAATCTACGCTTAGGTACTGCCATTATCTGCACCTCCTTAGTACAATCATTAGGACAATCTATCATCTTTTCATCAAGCAAAGCACGTAACTCTGCAAATCGAGGATCCACCACAAAGGATTCACAAGAACAAGGTGAAACATTTAAATTTGCTCCGCAATGAACGCACAACTTTGCAATCATCCTGACATAACACTTGAGAGGGCTCATTGATGATTAATGTATCCCTAATTAGTTCAGTTAAGTCAATTTCCTCTCCATCGAAAGGAATAACATCTTCAGTAGACTCTAGAGTCACTAAAGATTTCCTCAAAGGAATCCTTACGATCTTGCTCTGTTGTAGTTAAACAACGAGAACATTCGTAAGCGCCTTTAGACTCTATCGAACCTTGAACGATGTAATTTTGACCATCAATCCAAAACTCACCATTAATGGTTATATCATGACGGCTCCAAGGAAAAGCACGTCACCAAGTTCAGAGGATGGTATCGTATAGCTATAAGGAAATTTCTTTCCTATATGTTCTTTTGCTTGCTCTACTTGCAGTTTCATAATCTTACCTCGACTCATAATATTATAAACATGACATAGTGCTTTGTCAAATAAAAAAGACTATCTTAAGTGGACTCAAGATAGTCTTTTTGGTAAGTCAATTACATTTTTCGAATTGGTCTCTTTAACACCGCAAATTGGGTAAACATAATCAGCTGGTTGATCTTCGAATTTTACGCCTTCAACAGCTTCATCATAAACCCAACCACATATACTACGCATACGTTTTTCCATGTACCTCCTTCACTTGAAAATTATTGTTTAATGTTTATCTTTTATAATTCAGATACTCTATCTGTAATGTAGTATATCAAAGATATCGAAACTTTTCAATACTCATTTTCTTAATTTCTCATTTTTCCTAATATTTAAAAAGCATATATAATATGCGGATTTGTGTTACGCATTAATTTGAAATCTATTATCATTTAGACGCTTTTAGACTCAATTACCCAAAAATTTTCTTCATCACTATCCCTCTATCAATATAAATAATAGACTTTATTATATCAACAGTTTTGTCGTATTAACGAAAATATTTACCCAAGGTGTACATAATTTATATATTATACTATTATATATAAGAGAATATAGTTATATTATATTCTAAAACAAATAAACTAATAGCTTATTATATAAGTATGTACTTATGAACATTACTTCTATGCGATATACGTATAATAAGAATTTTACTATCTTACTATGAGCTATCGATTAGAGAAATTGTCATTTATATTGTTATCATAGGAGGATTTATGAGAACAGCTTTAACGGAACTTTTACAAATTGAATACCCTATTATCCAAGGTGCAATGGCTTGGGTATCTGAACACAAATTAGTTGCTGCCGTTGCTAATGCTGGTGCAACAGGTGTTATCGCCCTTGGTGGCCGCGATGCTGAATGGACTCGTAATGAAATTCGTTCATGTAAAGAATTAACAGATAAACCTTTCGGTGTTAACCTTATGTTAATGGCACCTAATAAAGATGAGTTAGTAAATGTTATTATCGAAGAAAAACCTGCATTTGTAACACTCGGTGCTGGTAACCCTGTACCATATATCAAACCGCTCCAAGAGGCTGGTATCAAGGTTATCCCTGTAGTACCTTCCCTTAAATTGGCTAAACGTATTGAAGAAGCTGGTGCTGATGCTATGATCGTAGAAGGTATGGAAGCTGGTGGTCATATTGGTAGCCAAACAACCATGTCCTTGATGGAGAAATATTTTGCCAGAAATCTCTATTCCTGTAGTAGTAGCTGGTTCTATTGTAGATGGTCGCGGTCTTGCAGCTGCATTACTAATGGGTGCCGAAGGGTGTACAAATGGGCTCTCGCTTCTTGCTAGCAGAAGAATGTCAAGCACATCAAAATATGAAAGAAGCAATTATCAAAGCAACCGATACTGATTCTGTTGTAACTGGTCTTCTCTCTGGCCACGGCGGTGTTCGCAGCTTAAAAAATGAATTTACTACTCGCTATTTAGCAGCAGAAACTGATGGTGTTACTACACCTGAAGAGCGTACAAAAATGTCTCAAGGCACTAATAAACGCGCCGCTATTGATGGCGATGTTGTAAACGGTGCGGTACAAGTTGGACAAGCCTTGAATCGTCTTGTCGCCATCGAACCAGCTCATACAATTGTTCAAACTGTAATGAACGAAGCAATTATGTCTATTCGTAAGGCTCAACGCCTTATTGAAATTGTTTAATCAATTAGGAGTGTCATATGTTACCATTTCATGGAAAATATCCAAAATTAGATCCTAAAAGTTGCGTCATGCCCGGTGCTGAACTTGCTGGTGATGTAGAGCTTAAAGAATATGCATCTATTTGGCAAAATTGTGCCCTTCGTGGTGACGTAAACAAGATTGTAGTAGGTCGTTATTCGAATGTACAAGATAACTCTGTGTTACATGTAGATGACGATAAAGCATGTATCTTAGGCGATTATGTAACAATCGGCCACGGTGCAATCGTTCATGCCAGTACAATCGAAGATAATGTTTTAGTTGGCATGGGTGCCATTGTACTCAGTGGTTGTCATGTCGGATCTGGATCTATTATTGCAGCTGGTGCAGTAGTAAAAGAAAATACTGTAATCCCTCCTAACTCATTAGTGGTCGGTATTCCAGCTCGTGTTGTTCGCACAGATGAAACTCAAATTGAACGCATTCACAATCAAGCTTTAAAATATAAACACTTGTGGACTATTGAGTACGGTATGCTTCCTGATGCAGGTGGCGAGGAATACGATAAAAACGCCAAAATCGTATAATCACATATACAATAAAATTTGCACAATAATCAGAACCACCCGTAAAACGGGTGGTTTTATGATTGACTACGTCGCGAACCAGTCTAAAGACAATAACAAAAGCCGAGGCAATCACTGCCTCGGCTTTCATAATTTATGTGGTCTAAATTTTATTGAATTGTTGGTGCATAAATCGCTTGTCGAAGATCCACCCTACGATGTTCTTCCATCATCTTAGGAATATCTTCTTATTCGGCTGGTTTCACGCGATTGTTGCCGTCTTTCATAGCTTCTTTCAAGCTAAAGATAACCATTTCATTCATGTAGAAACGTAATTCATCATCATGTACATTGGCCGTATTGCGCTCCAAGATATCGATGATTTGTTGTGCATAGTCCATCTTTTCATCGTCAGACACAGTCACATGATTCATAAAGAAGTCTTTATAATCATTGTACAAACGATCTAACGCCATGCGTGCATAGCTGTCTTTCTTATAACGATGACTCACAATGTACCAGCTACGACGAACGTTCATATAATACAATGCATTATTACGGTACCGTTCTTGGCCCTTCATAATACGAGAGTCGTCCATGATATATTTATCTTTTTGATCCAATTGGAATTGTGTGAAAGCATTCACTACTTCACGAACTTCTTCGCTAGGTACAGGAATAGCCACTTCTGCTTCAATCACGTTTAATGGTTCAGCTGGTTGTTCTGGCATCATCAAAGTATCCCGAGCCGCATCCGCCTGACCAACTGCACATACACAAGCAAGCGCCAATACAGGCATAATTGTTTTGAATTTCATACTTCCTCCTTATGATGAGCCGCCCCCAAAGGGCGGCTTTCATATTCCTTACATGAGCCATGAAGAACTTGAATATTCAGATTCGATTATTTTGTAAGACCTGCTTGTTGCATCAACAATGCAATTTGAGCCTTCATTTGTTCATTATCTTCCTTTACAGAGGATAATTCATCAATACGTTGTTGCATACGTGCGTTATCATCCTTAACAGCAGACAATTCATGAAGGCTTTCTTGCATGCGTTCATTTTCAGCTTTCAACGCTGTTACCTCATCTTGCAACACATAAACGGAGCTGATAGGGCCACCTTTATAACGTTCTGGAACAGCTTTCTTCTCATCAGAAGTACCGAATTTACGAGTTACACCAGCATTCACCATATTATGGTGGCTACCTACGGACATCCCTACATGGAACATGGTATCTTCCGCCGTGTAATGTGCAATGCCTAGAGCCGCCGCCGTTTCACCGCGATAGTTGCCGATACCGGCCATCACCTGAGTCGGTTCCAACGGATCATACTGAATAGGTTTCAACGCTGAAATTGCCGCCGCATGAGCGCCCACACGTTGCGTTTCGCCCGCTACCGCATTAATGGCATTTGACAAGCCGCCAGTAGCATTTTTCAATTGATTTACATTAACCGCATCGGTACCGTTTACGCCAGGACCGACATTACTGATCGTATTGCCGCCGTTATCGAGACCGTCTTTGTGAGGCTCACCTGATTGCCGCCGGCCGGTGATTGTCACGCCGCCACCATTCATAACTGTAGTATTACCTGCAGCATCCTTAGTGGTTACTGTTTCAAGACCTTTCAAATCTTTCGCCATACGAACCTTAAGGTTATTGTTGCCGTCGGATACGACACCCAAATTATCTTCTGAGGTCAACTTATTGGCATCGGTAATGCCGCCGACTACATTCACCTGTTCGTTAAGCTGTTTCTTGATAACCGTACCGGTATCACCACCGTATTTCATACCATCGTCTTTAGTTGCCACTTGGTGGGTCTTACCGGTTTCGTCTTGGTACTTAATGCGAGTGATTTCGTTTCCGTTAAGGTCAGGATCACCTTTATCAACGGTAATATCCGCATTACGGCCGTCTTTACCAGTTAAACCGATGTGACCAACGCCGTCTTTACCGGACATGGATACAGCATCTTTACCGTCTTTGCCTGTGATACCTACTTTGCCGTCTGTACCGTCAGCACCATTAGGACCAGTAATAGATACGCCATCTTGACTGTTTTACCAACTTTACCTTATCAGTAGTTAAGCTGTCAGTCTTAAGGTTTTTGCCATCTTGATATTAACATTACCATCTTGGTCGGCTACTGTTTTAATATTTTCGCCGGAGTATTTATCGTCAGACTCTGTACCTTCACCTTTGATAGTAACCTTTTGGCCTAGATTACGGTGGAATTCACCTGTATTACCAGCAAAATCCATACCTTTTTTCGTGATTTCATCACCTATGTTATTAATCTTATTATCTAAGGATTTGTGAGATTTTTGCAATTGATCTTCTGTAGCCGCACGACCGCTTGTGATATTGTTAGGATCCCAATCTTTGTTTTCCAAACCTGTCACATAACCGTCTTTACCATCAACAGATACCTTACCTGCTGCAATCTTACCATCTTTACCATCGATAGTTACCTTATCGCCAGCTTTAATTGTACCGTTTTCACCGTCAATTGTTACGTTGCCAGCTTTAATAGTACCTTTGTTGCCGTCGATTGTAACTTTATCACCAGCTTTGATAGTACCTGTAGTACCATCCATTGCGATTTGTTTCGTAGCATCAGAGCCCAATGTCACTTGATCTTTAAGACTTACTTCATAGTTCTTGGAACCATTCGCATTGGTGCTAGGTGTCACAGTAATATTATTACCTGCAGATACCGTTGTGGATGCAGCTGCTGTAGCTTTATCCAATTGAGATTTATTAACTGCATCATTAGGGTCCGTACCGTCGGCTACATTCGTAATCTTATTACCGCCGTTATTGAGGCCGTCCTTTGTGAGGCTCACCTTATTACCGCTGGCAGGATTGATTGTCATACCGTCACCGTTGATAACAGTGTTATTACCACCGTTTGTGAAAGTTGTAGACGTTAAACCCTGTAATTCTTTCGCCAATTTTACATTCAATGTACCGTTACCGTCGGATACAACACCGATATTATTGTCGGATAATTTAGCTACATCAGCACCGCCTTTAATAGTTACGGTATCACCTAATTTTCTGTTGCTTACGGCACCGGTATCACCGGCAAAGTTCAAGCCTTTTTCAATAGTTTTATTGATATCGGAGATATCCTGTTTATTCTTATTGATGTTCTGCGTATTGTTGGCGATATCTCCGGCATTTTTAGTGATGTTCTGTTTGTTACCCGCAATATCCTGTTTATTTTTGTCGATGTCGGATCTATTCGTATTAACTTTGTCGTTAACCTTCTTCAACTGATCTTCCGTAGCACCACGACCGGATACAGCCACTGGATTATCCACATTCCAATCCGTATTCGTGAGACCTGTTACATGACCTGTATCACCATCTACAGTTACAGGGTGGGCAGCACCGACATTGATTTTATTGCCTAAACCGACAGTAAATTCCTTACCGCCATTCGCATTCGTACCTTCCGTTACGGTTACATTCGCATCCTTTGCTTTCACAGTGGATGCCTTCGCAGTACCGTTGATAGCTTTTTGTAACTGACCGTAGTTAACTGCATCATTAGGATTACTACCATCCGCCAAGTTGGTAATCTTCTGATTGTTCGCATCAATACCATTCGGCGTTACATAAGTCTTACCGCCTACAGTCAAGCCGTCATTGTTGATAGTCGTACTGCCGGCAGTAACGCTTTCTAGGCCGGTTAACGTTTTCGCCAATTTTACATTTAATGTATCCGTTCCGTTGGATACAACGCCGATATTATTATCGGATAGTTTTGTCGGATCAGTCACACCACCTACAATATTCGTCTGTTCACCAAATTTACGAGTAAATTGATTAGCTGTAGCCGATGCAGTTTTCACATCACCGGCATATGCCACGCCCTTATCCATCTCCGAAGTAACTGCATGCAATTGACTGCCGTTGATAGCATCCGTAGAAGTAGAGGAAATACGACCTGCCGCTACATTAGTAATTGTCCGTTCCATGCCTGCCTTGCCGACACTTACGGTGGATGCCGGATTAATACCTGCAAAGTTATGTACAGCCCCGTTAATGGTTGCGGAAGGTGTCGCTACAGCTGCTGCCGTTTCAGAACCGGTCCCCAGAGCTACAGCGCTTTCATTATCTACCTTTGTATTATTACCGAGAGCCACAGCATTTTTCGCCGTCACGGAAGCATTGTTCCCGAGAACCATAGCCCCATCAGCGGAAACATTGGAGTTACTGCCCACTACATAAGAATTATCGGCCGTAATACTGTTCTTATAGCCGAATGCACCAGACATATTACCTTTAACAGTACCGTCTGTAACAGTTGTAATTTTATCCTGATCGGCACCTGCACCACTACCATTTGCTTCCGTCGTGGTCATAACAGTAGCGGAACCGATAGTATTTCCTGCACCGATAGCATACGCCTGATTACCGTAAATTGTATTCTTGGAACCAACAGCAGCAGACTCTTTCCCGGATTTAGAACCGTCTTTCATATCTAAACCGACCTGGTTCGTATCACCGATAGAGGATGAACGATCACCGTAAGCACCAACCTGCGTACCAAGAGCAAGAGAATTTGTTCCCCAACTACGTGTCATGATACCGATCCCGGTGCTGGCTACACCTTTAGTCAAAGAGTTGATACCGATTGCTGTAGAGCCTGTACCATAGGCTTCGCTCAATGTACCGATAGCCGTAGTTGCATCACCGATAGCCGCCGTATTTGCATATTTACCTTTTACATTAATAGATGCCGAACCAAGAGTGCCGGCGAATTTATCTTCAATTTCCTTGTTAAAGCTCTTTTTAATACCGTTTCCAGCAGCCAATTGAGGCACAGTTGTTTCCAATTCAGTACGAGCCATATCGATATCATCACCGCCGATGGCAACGGATGAATTACCGATAGCTCTTGTATCTGCACCGAGAGCAAGAGACTGTGTACCATAAGTTTTCGCAGTGCTGCCGATAGCTACACCTTGCGCATATTTAGGGTTAACAGTGCCGCCATCATTCTTAATTTTTACATTTGTTTCCGCAGATGCACCGATAGCCACATCACCACGAGCACCGTAGGAAGCAGCATCCGCCCCCATAACAACAGCGCCGGATCCAGGATTACCATGATGCGTAGAAACAATACTCTTTGCGGAACGACCGATAACGATATCTCCGTTTTCCAAAGCTTGTGCCCCTTGACCTATAGCTACTGTACTTGTCGGGATATTCGTGCCTACAGTACTTTCACCGGCTGCTTTTGCACCTGTACCGATAGCAATAGAATTAGTACCCCGAGCATTTGTGCTATCACCAATTGCGATACCACCGTCATTTTCAGCTTGTGCGTTGATACCATTTTTAATCGGTGCCCCCAAAGCATCCGTAGGCATCATAACGCCCGTCAACATAACGGCAAGCGCAGTAGCACCTACCATTTTAGAAAATACAACCGACAAAGAAGAACGTTTCGTCATGTTCTTTGCTGTTTCCGCTACGACTACGTAACACCCCTTTGTACGATTCCAAATTACTTTAAAAACTCGATTCATCAATCTTACCCCTTTAAATTAAACTAACTATATCCACTTACACAAAAATTACAGTAACCAATCGATAATCACTGAGACTATATCGATTTTCTCAAAATCATATAACTAAAATACCACATTTTACTGTATAAGTAAAATTTTTTTCATTTTATTTTCACATAATTATGCGTTCAAACTATCAATTTTTCGATATACAAAAATATCGAGGCACCGTCACTCGAACAGCCCTCGATATTCTTATATATACTATTAAATTATTCTATTGAAAAGAATATTCATCATTTAATACTTTTGTAGTAGCGATAGAAGAATATATTAACTATTACAACAACAAAAGAATCAAAAAAACAAAATGGATGCCCCCTGTAAAATACAGGGAAGCATCCATGTGTTTAGATTACTATTTATCACTCTTTAGTTTTGACTGAATAATCTGCTCTACCATAAGCGCTGTACCCATAGTTAACGCTATAGGGAACAACATTTCTACAGAAAATCTTGAAAGCTCAAGCATAAATACACATGAGGTCATAGGCATCTTCTGTGCTAGTCCTAAAAATGCTACAGCACCGATAAAGGCAGCCATACCTAATGATATAGGAGCTACAGCAATAGACCAAAAAGTACCAAATACTATGGCTAACGTACTCCCCAACATCATAGATGGAGTAATACGCCCACCATAAGCTCCAGCTGCTAATGCAAGTAATACTGCTACCCACTTAGAACCAAATAATCCTAATGCATAAGTCCATGTAATATCATTAGCAAATGTTAATTCGTTCCCAGCCTTACCATACCCTAAAATTTCAGGGAAATACATAGCTAAGGCACCAATAATTGTAAACGCAACGATAGATATTGGGATCATAACAGGACTGCTACGATGAATAGAAGGTAACTTACCTTGAGTAATATTAAATAAAACTACACCTAAAGCAACAATAGCGCCCAAGGCGATAGAGAATTCTACATAATGACTGCCCAAGCTAGGTTGAGCCATTGTATATTGAATGACATCCCCTACACCAGCTTGTCGAGTTACAAAAGTTGCTAATCCACAGCATATAAGTGCAGCACTCATTGCGCGTATATTCCAAGTAAGGAGCAAGGTTTCTAACGTAAATATTGCCGCCGATAATGGTGAATTATAAACTGCTGCTAAGCCCGCGCCTGCAGCACAAGCAATCAATAATTGGCGATCTTCTTGTTTTATGTCAAAGTGCTTAACTAAAAAAGTTGTAATCCCCGCACTTGCTTCACGAGGGGCTACTTCTCGCCCTAAAGGTGAACCTATAGCTACCGTAATAATTTGTAAGGTTGCATGTAAAACAGTAGTGATGGGATTCATATCCATCTTACCGGAAACCGCAGTTTTAATATCTACAACACCTTTACCATATCGGTGAATAAGAAACCAGCCCACACCACCTATGAGACCACAAATAATAAGTGGTATCAATCGTTCTACTGGGGATACTCGCGCTACAGCAGCACCAAAGCTCATATGATCTGCAGAAGAATAATTATATACAAAATGCTGAATACTATGCATTAAATGTGTATAAGAAGCCCCTACTAATCCCGCTATAAATCCAACAACAATTATGAGACCTATTAAACGTTTATCAAATGCCATACTTACTCCATTGCTAACACAACTTCACCAGTTTCTAATGTTTTCTTAACATCTATAATACGTTGATTAGATGAACCTCTAAATCGTAATGCTGGATCTTTAAGTTCATCTACAAATCGTCCATCTACGAGGATATCAATTTAGTGTAATAAAGCACTTCTCAACTCATCCTCTAAGATATCATCTATTTCATACCCTGAATAGGCCCAAATTTTCTTTTCCGGTGCAGCTTCTCGTACAGCTCTTACTACAGATAATAAACCTTGTACATTTTGGAAAGGCTCTCCACCCAATAAAGTTAAACCTGAGCAGTTAGGATTCTTAACATAAGAGACAACTAGATCTGTTTCAGCTTGTGTCCATACTTTACCGGCATTAAAATCTTGGTATTCTTCGTTAAAGCAGTTATAACAACAATGCGTACATCCAGTCACAAAGATAGATGTACGAATTCCTTCTCCATTGGCAATATCATATTGTCTTATTTGCCCATATCTCATAATTACCTCCATAGTAGTGCATATCAACTTTGATCAACACTATATAGATATATTTCAATTTTTCACATATAGTAAAAGCTGTGCCTTAGGCACAGCTTTTACCATGTATAGAATTATAATAATAAACAGTGATGCTATCTATTATTAGATATGCATTACACGATCTTTAATTTCTTTCGTACGGCCTTCATTCCAGAAGTTCTCACCCAAATAACCACAAGTACGACGAATAACAGTTAATTTATCACGGTTTGTGTTATGGCAACGAGGACATTCCCACTCATTATTTTCATTGACCTTAATTTCACCATCAAAACCACATTCGTGACAGTAGTCAGACTTGGTATTAAATTCAGCATAAGAAATATGGTCATAAATATATTGAATCATAGTTAAAACGGCTGGAATATTATTAGTCATATTTGGAATTTCTGCATAGGAGATACAGCCGCCTGTAGATTTCTTTTGGAACTCAGATTCAAAGGCAAATTTATCAAATACATTGATTTCTTCGCGAACATTTACGTGATAACTATTAGTGTAATACCCTTTATCAGTAATATCTTCAATTACACCAAAACGAGCACGATCTAATGAAGAGAATCGATTCGTTAAGCTTTCAGCAGGAGTACCGTATAAACCAAAGCCAAGATTATGTTTATCATGCCATAGGTTAATAGCATCGTTTAAACGATCCATAATTTTCATTGCAAATACACGGCCTTTTTCACCCGTATTGGATTCACCTGTAATCAATCGAGTTGCTTCATAAATACCGATATAGCCAAGAGAAATCGTTGCATAACCACCAGTAAGGAAACGACCGATTTTTTCTCCTTTTTTAAGGCGTGCAATGGCGCCATGTTGCCAGTGAATTGGAGACACATCACTCACTACATCTTTCAAAAGATTGTAGCGTAATAACAATGCTTTTTCTGCTAATTCAAGACGTTTATCTAAAATTTCAAAATATTTTTCTTCACTACCACGAGCCAAAATACCAATTTGTGGCAAGTTTAAGCTTACAACACCCATATTAAAGCGACCATCAAATTTATAGTGGCCCTTTTCATCCTTCCAAGGAGATAAGAAAGAGCGGCATCCCATTGGACTAAATACATTTCCTTCATAGTTTTCCTTCATTTTTTTAGCGGAAATATAATCTGGGTACATCCGTTTAGCTGTACATTGTGCAGCGAGCTCTGTCAAGTAATAATATGGACTATCAGGCGTTACATTATGTTAATCAAGAACATAAATCAATTTAGGAATGCCGGTGTAATATATACATCAGCTTCGTTTTTTACACCTTTAATTCGTTGACGCAAAATCTCTTCTGTAATAAGAGCAGCTTCCTTAGCATATTCATAATCAGGTTTAAAATACATGAACAACGTAACAAATGGAGACTGACCATTTGTAGTCATCAATGTATTGATTTGATACTGGATAGTTTGAATACCATCCTTAACCTCTTTACGCGTACGTTTCCATGCGATTTCACGAGCCTTTTCCATATTTGGCTCCATAGCGTAAATCTCAACTTGTTCTTCAATAACATTGTTAAGAATCTTTTCGTAAGACTTACGTACAAATGGTGCCAAAATGCGATCAATGCCATTAATACTTTGACCGCCATATTGCCCAGATGCAACTTGAGCAATAATTTGTGTTGTCACCGTACATGCAACCTGGAATGATTTAGGTGTATCAATCTTCTTACCATTGATAACTGTACCATTTGTAAGCATATCTTCCAAATTGATTAGGCAACAATTAAACATAGGCTGGATAATGTAATCCATATCATGGAAGTGAATGGCACCACTATCATGGGCCTCTAAAATATCTGTAGGAATTAATTTACGACGCGCGATATCCTTAGATACTTCACCGGCAATTAAATCACGTTGTGTAGATACAATCGCAGCATCCTTATTAGAGTTTTCGTCGAGAACACTAACATTACTACGGTCTAATAAGCCAATTACATCATCATCTGTAGTATTTTGACGACGTTTAAAAGCTTGCACAGCTTTGTAACCTTCATAGGCACGTGCCGTTGCAGGATTATGATACTCAATCAACTTATAATACACTTGATCTTCAATAGCATAAATTGTCATATCCTTTTGGAGCTTTGTAGCATATTCTTCAATTTCATCAGCAATACGCTGTGCCAACCCCTCTTCGTACAACCCTGTACTACTATGCTCGGCTTTTTCTATAGCCAAAGCAATTTTGTTTTTGTCGAAAGGTACCTTTGTACCATCCCGTTTAATGACCTGCAACATATTGGCAACCTCCCCATTTTGTTACCGCTGAAATATATGTTATGACAAAGAAAAAAGTATGGTATACCATACTTTTATAAATTTATATGTAAAAATGTAAAGAATTATTAGTAAACTCTCTATTTTTACCGCTAACTCAGTATACTATATATGGTGGTTGTTTTCAAGAACAAATACTATATAAAGTAAAATAGGTTCTTTTAGCCATGCTAATATAGCATGAATAAAAGAACCTATTTAAATTATAATGTAAACCCAAATAGACGAGTCAAGAAGTTAGATTTTTGACCTACCCAACTAGAAGGAACAGTAGGATAGAATGTGCGATCAGCTAAAAGATCGCGCTCATTGAGATGAATATTTGGCAGCAAATCTTTTTTGTATGTACTGTCTAATTTAGAAATAGCTTCTACATACCCTTGATGCGCTTGTACATCACTTTCATTACAATAACCAGTGCCAAAGAAGTGAATTAATCCATTACGATATAATTCGATCGCTCTATGATAATTAGCATTACTATGATTAAAGGATGCCATGTTACATTGAATTAAAATCCCTTTATCTACCCATTCCAATAACTGTTCTGGTTTTGTAAATAATTGGCGATGCGTTTCTACTTCACTAATGATAGGAACAATGCCCATATCTAGTAAGCTTAGCAACCATGCATTAATATGGTGAACCTTACTATTTTCAGGTAATGCTACTAACATAAAATGGCTATTACCCAACAAATACTGATTGCGATGAGCAACGATATATTCAACCATTTCATCACAAAGTAAAACGCGAGCACCACTGTGAATAGTAACATCTACTTGTTGCTCACCTACTGCAAGTTTTACATCATTCAATGTTGTTTCCATTTCATCCCAAGTATTCATATCCATAGATACTGTCACATCAGGAGTACTGAAAATATCTGTAATTCCTTGTTCAGCCAAAGATTTTATCATTTTACTGATTCTGCCATTGTTTGTGGCCCTTGAGGCCCTAACACAGCTGGCAAAATGCAACCATGTAAGTCAACCACGCGATTCATATTCTTTCCTTCTACTTACGATAACCCCTTATAGATATTGTCCCCTTTATAAAGTTCATGTTTATCTCATTTATTTTTCATTTTCTATTCATGATTATATCAAGGGGAAAAGTCGCTTGTACAGTGAGTTTTTATATAAAAATAGATAAATTATAATATGTTCATTTAATATATTTTTTATATTTTCATATTATCTTCATTAAAAATACCTCATAATCACTAAGATTATGAGGTATTTTTCACTCATCTGTATATTATTAACAATTTAATTTTTAAATGTACTTCTCTTATACCTGATATAATAGACTAATTTTACCACTAAAATACCAATAAAAATACCTACTGTATCGATCAAAATATCAGAAAACTGAGAGCTACGACCTGGTGAGAATAATTGTATAAATTCATCAAGACAAGCTATCAACATTCCTAAACCTATCGTTTTTATTACTGTACCATATGTAATATATCGACGTAGAATCGCATATAAAACACCACCAAGGATTGTAAACTCTGTGAGATGAGCTAATTTTCGAACAATCCTATTCAAGATCCATATATTTCCATGAAAGCCTAATTTATTTGCTATAGGAGTCAAAGTCTCTGCAAAAAGCAAACTAAATCCATCTGATGATCCACCATTCTGCATCGAATTATCCCATATAAAAAATACTATTAGCCCTAACAGGATATATAGTATCCAACGTTTCATAGTACTCTCCTAAACGCCATAATGCATATACTCATATTAATCGCGGTCAAAAATGTCTCTTGTGTAAACTTTATCCTTCACATCCTCTAAACTCTTATCCCAACGGTTAGCTACTATGACATCACTAACTCGTTTAAAGTCTTCAAAGTTACGAATCACAGGGAGAATTAAAGAAGTCTTCTGCATCAAGAGTCGGTTCATAAACAACTACTGCAATCCCCTTAGCTTTGATTCGTTTCATTACACCTTGGATCGCAGATGCTCTAAAGTTATCAGAGTTCATTTTCATAGTCAAGCGATAGATGCCAACAATTTTTGGGTTCTTTCCTATAATAACATCTGCTACATGGTCTTTACGAGTTCTGTTAGCATCTACAATAGCAGAAATTAGATTTTGCGGAACATCATTATAGTTGGCTAATAATTGCTTAGTATCTTTTGGTAAGCAATAACCTCCATAACCAAAGGATGGATTATTATAGAAATCGCCTATACGAGGATCTAAACAAACACCATTAATAATCTGGCTTGTACTAAGACCACGAACTTCGGCATAAGAATCCAACTCATTAAAGTAAGCAACACGCAATGCTAAATAAGTATTAGCAAATAATTTAATAGCTTCTGCTTCCGTAGAATCCGTATATAATTGAGGCACATTTTCTTTGATGGCACCGTCAGCTAATAGTTGACCAAAGCAACGAGCTCTTTTAGAGTCTTCTCCTACCACAATACGGGAAGGATGTAAATTATCATATAAAGCTTTACCTTCACGTAAGAACTCTGGAGAGAAAATCAAGTTCTCCGTGTCGAATTCTTTACGCATTTGAGCTGTATATCCAACTGGTACTGTTGACTTGATAACCATAACAGCATCTGGATTGATATCTAATACTGTTTTGATAACTTGCTCTACAGAAGATGTGTCAAAGAAATTCTTTTGAGGATCATAATTAGTAGGGGTTGAAATAATAACATAATCAGCACCTGTAAAAGCCTCTACAGGATCCAGGGTAGCTTTAAAGTTTAATTTTTTAGTAGCCAAATACTCTTGCAATTCTGCATCTACAATAGGTGACTCTTTGCGATTTAACATTTCTACCTTTTCAGGAATAATATCGAGGGCTACTGCTTCATTATGTTGTGCTAGTAATCCACCGTTTGAAGGCCTACATGGCCGGTCCCAGCAATTGCAATCTTCATTTATTTGCCCTCCGTCATATAAAACTCTTTATACCATATAGCAAATTTCCGTAACCCTTCGCGTAAAGATGTATTCGGCTTGAATCCAAAATCTTCTTCTAGAGCACTTGTATCTGCATAAGTGACAGGTACATCACCGGGTTGCATTGCTACTAATTCTTTATGGTTTTCAAAATTGTAATCTTCTGGTAATACACCAGCAGAAACTAATTCCTCTGAAAGAATACGTACAAAATCGAGGAGATTTTCAGGATGACTATTACCAATGTTATAAATAGCATATGGTGGTACTGGTAACCCATCAGCACCATTACGACGCTCTGGGGCTGCACACATAACCTTAGATACGCCTTCTACAATATCATCGATATAGGTAAAGTCACGTTTACAATTACCATAGTTAAAGATTTTTATGGTCCCGCCACTACGCAATGTATTAGTAAAACCAAAGTATGCCATATCAGGACGCCCTGCAGGACCATATACAGTGAAGAAACGAAGTCCTGTACTAGGAATGTTATATAACTTGGCATACGAATAAGCCAATAACTCATTTGATTTTTTTAGTAGCCGCATACAGAGAAACTGGGTTATCTACTTTATGATCTGTAGAGTATGGAATTTGTTTATTCGCACCATATACAGAAGACGATGATGCATAAACTAAATGCTCTACTCCACTTTCACCGTTATCATAGGAATGACGACAAGCCTCTAATATATTGTAAAAGCCAATAATATTAGACTCAATATAAGCATCAGGATTCGTAATAGAATAACGCACACCTGCCTGTGCTGCTAAGTTAACAACAACACGTGGTTTATACGTAGAGAAAATTTCTTCAATAAAGGCCTTATCTGCAATATTCCCTTTTTTAAATATCCACGTATTTTTATTATCTTTGCTCATCTCATCAATTTGTTGCAATCGATAATCTTTTAAGGCCACGTCATAGTAATCATTAACAGAATCTATGCCGATAATTTGAGTTCCTTCTGCTTCAGATAACAGGGACATAACAAGATTAGCCCCTACAAATCCAGCGGCTCCCGTTACTAGGATCACCGTGTTGTTTAAGTCTACATTTTTTGAAAGCATATGTACTCCTTTCATAGTTCTGTTAATTATGAGCGTCTTACTTTACTTAATACTTTATCAATGCCAGAAGTAATAATGGCACGCTCAGATGGAACAATACATAATATAGCCACATATAGCACCACGCATAAAATCATACACGCTATAGTCCACCATACCGCATCATATAAATGTAAAATACTATATGCAACAGCGCCAACAATAGATGCAGTAATTAGATATACACCTATATTAGTAATCACTCGAAGGGCACTCATATGTATAAATAATGCTAAGAAAATCATGGCAACCATTAACATTTCCATGCGTACTATTGAACGAGCATAGACAAATGTACTAAAGTCATACTGAATACAAATATATATTACCGGTATTAATACAACTAAATGTAATATTTGAGTCCAGAATGATAAATTAGGAACTCCCTTTGCACGGAATACTTCAGAAATCAAATTCGCTGTTACTGTCATAATAGCGGAACTCAAGGCCCAAGATCCCAATACAATACCTGCTAACTTCCATTGTGGTCCCAATAAGAGATCAACAACAAAGTCTTGGAATACAAACAAGCCTATCCCTATAGGTACTAAAAAAAGAGCCATATAGCGTTGGAAGGTAAAGAATGTATTTGAGAATGCCTGTTCATCCTGTTGAACTCGACTTAAAGCGGCAAATAATACAGGCGCTAAAGATGAAGTAGCTATGGCCATAACAGTTGTAACAATAGCCATAGGCATTTTGTATATCCTAAATAATAGGCATCTAAAAGCGACTAATAATGAAGGTATCCACCCATGCGGTAAGCCAAATAGAAAATGCTTCAGCCAATGACCATGCACTATAACTAAACATATTCATAAAGACTCGAGAACTAAAGAAGAGATGGATTTGATTTTTCCTACTCTTCAATAAAGCCAAAGCCGTAAATAACTGAGCCCCTAACATACCAGCGATTAAAGACCAATAGTCATATCCCATGAGCGCCATAGGTATGGATATCAATATAGGAGTCAGAATTGTGATGAGCCGAATGTTAAGAAGAAACTTAAAATTAAAGTCCCGTCTATACAATGCCATTTGGACACTACTAAAGGCAGAGAGCGGAATCATAGCCCCCATTATAGCCAACGGTATACCTAAGCCATCATTACCGACTAATACAGCCAGTTCATCACGACAGACTATAATAGCCCCCCACAAGAGTAGAGAAAGAACTAAGTTAGCAATAAAAGCTACATCTGTAGCCTCCTGTTTCTCTTTATCACTTTGAAACTCATGCTGTACAAGAAATTTTTGGAATCCCGCATCAGCTAGCATTTCTGCAAAGGATATAACCATCATAATTGTTGCCAATATCCCAAATGCCGTAGGTGCTAGCATATGGGCCAATATTATATTTGTTAGTGGTGTAATAAGCTTTGCTAAAACCTCTGTTATGACAGACCATTTAGCAGCAGCTACTATTTTTGTATCCATTATTTTTTATTGATATTCTTAATGCCCCGCAAGAATAATTCATGGTGAGCTTCACATTCCAAGTAATTTTGAATTGCTAAATAACTTGTTTTTCCTAAAATAAGTTGCATTAATTTTCGTCCAAATAATCCATTTATTGCGCGGATAATAAAAGATCTACCTAAAAATTCACGCAAATATCGCTTTACATGAGTATCAGCAAACTTCTTATATGCTTGAACAACAAAATGAGCATCTCTAATGTTTTCACTTCGCTTTTTATATTCCGTCAATGTTTCAAGGCCTTCTGATTCAGTAGCCAAACGAGTGCCCCTTTCGGTACCACGAATTGGCACTTCAGATACAATAAAGGTATCCTTTGTAGCCTCCACACTGATTAATAAGGAATCTTTTACAAACTCCTTATGATGTATATAGGATTCGGAGTTAAAGATAAAGTTACCTTGGCCATAAATAATAGTCCCCTTACCATAGTCCTCACGAGAACCTATACAATGACTATGTTGACAAATGACAAGGTCGGCCCCTTTATCAACAAATTTTCTGCAATATCTTTGTAACATTGGCGATGGATAGCGATAAAACTCCTTCCCACCATGATATAGGACGATAACATAATCACAAGTTTTCTTTAAAGCTTCTACATCATCGAAGCTCTCTAATACATCAAATGGATTAGCCCCCATTGTATGACAAGAAGCAACGGTAAACTCATGTTCTGCACATAGGTAAAATCCTATACGTATACCTTCTTTTTCAAAGATAAAAGGCTTTTTAGCTGCTTTTACATTAGCACCAGCACCTGCATTTTTAATATCATGCTTTTTTAATAACTCCAGTGTAGTAGTTAATCCTTCTACACCATAATCTAAGGAGTGATTATTAGCCAATGTTAAAAATATAGGCTCTAAAGCCTTATAACCATAGATTGTTTTTGTAGGAGACTTTAAATTATTACCAAATTTATTAATCGGAGTAGATGCATCTGTTAAAGGCACCTCTAAATTAAATACATTTAAATCAGATTCCTTTAGAAGTCCCAGTAACTCCTTACCAACCAAAGCCTCTCCATTACCAGATTCAAATAATTCTCTATTTATATCCGTTGGGACAAAATCAGCCCCGATGTACAATTTCAAGGTGTAACCACTCTCCCAATTCATAATCTTTTGTCATAGGACGAAACTTTTCTAATCCTGCACCCGGGAAGAATGTTAACTCTCCAATATAAAGTCGTCCCTTTATTTCATAAAAATCAACACGTAAAAACGGACAGTCTTTACTAAGTTCAGTAGCCAATCTTAGCATTTCTTCATATGTTTCAGGCCTTGTAAACTCAGTTGATACCGGCGGATAATGGCCAAAATGAATGCCCATAGGATTCCAATCGATATCGTAAAAATTCATACGCGTTCCTGTTTTAGAAAAGCGGTTAGAACATACTACAGTCAATTTTGGTTTGCCATGAAAACAATACATTTTATAATCTAAGATTTCATTGCTACCTAGCTCAGATAAATATTCCTCTGCTATAATCCGATGAGGAACATCTTTATAAGGCCACTCTCTGGATATACGCGAATAATCCCGTTGTAAGGATGCACTTAATTTAGCTTTAGCGGCCTCTCGATCAAGGGATGACTTATCTTTACAAATAACGATGCCCCCACTATCATGTGTACATTTCAAAACAAATTGATTAGGTAATGCATCAAAGTCAATATCCTCTACAGAATCCCAAACAGCAAGTGTGCGAATTATATATTGTTCACCCACACGTTGAGCAATAAAATTCTTAGCTTCATATTTATCAACCATTACAGTTTGTATAGGTTCTCTGTAATTAACCTTTAGCCATTGTAACTTTTCGCTAAAAGTTTTGGGATTTTCTAAATCTAGAGGATAGCCCATGTATTTTGGGAATACTTTCTTTAAAAACTCTTCATCAGATAAAGAATCATAATAACCTAATTTGATTAATACTCTTGTGCGATAGTAAGGTTTTGTTAAAAAGGACATGCCAACTTTACATAACTTGCTGAGCTTCATTTTTACGTCCCTTCCGGAGCAATTGCACCTCTAAATAAAACATCATCATATAAAAATATGTACTCTTACTTTCATAAGACACCATCCCCATATCCATGACGATTTGAGAAAGGAATAAAATGAGCACCATTACATATTCATTGCTATGAAAATTTCGATAACGAATTAAGTTATAAGCTATATACACATACATTGAGTAATACGCCAACAAGCCGATTATCCCTGTACCCGCTAATAGTTCAATATAATTATTATGTAAATAATAATTCTCTTTACCATATAAAAAATAGGTAAGTACAGATGGATTATTAACCCCCACCCCAGTGATGGGCGATTGATAAAATAAATCCCACCCTATATCAACCAAGGCTAAACGAATAATGGTAGATGAATCACCACCAGTACCGGAGAAAGCATCAACCATACTCGACATACGATCCAGAACCTCTGAAAACATAGGTAATTGTAGAACTGCAATACCAATGATAGTAAGAGCTAACAATGATCCAATAATCTTCGCAATAGAATTTACTACATTGGCACTACGTAAACTTTTAAATACAAATAGTAATACTGTACCAACAACAACAAATACTAAAGCTTTACGACTACCAGTAGCTGCTAGAATACCCAATGTAGGTAAGGCTATAATATTCCACCAACGAGGTCGATCGTATAACATGTAATACAATGTCATAACGATAGCATTGGCACCTAATAAACCTACAGTATTCGCATTTAATGCATCATTTGCAATTCGTGCAGAAGATGACAAAACCGTAATAAAGTAATCTAAGCCATAGAAATATACCGTATAAAACAAACTATAGAACCGGTCCACATACCAATTTTAATAATGTGTCCACCGATGTTTTATCATGATAACACATGTATAAAATGATAAGCATAAAGAATATCTTGACGATATCAAAACTTCGACTGAGTGCTACAGATGGCTCAATAGCATTAATAGTACTCAGATAACAGGCTCCAATAAAGAGCAGCATATAACCATGCATCCAAGTAAACCTAAATTTTATAACTCCCTGCTCTCGTATGAGATAAAAAATAATAAGTCCAAATAGGCATACAAATAATACATAGGCACCATAATTCGCATCGCCAAGGGCAAAGGAAATGGTCAACGACAACACTAAAAAAATTAGAGTTATGAACCATATCATGCGGTCAGCAATAGCCGTTATATTTAACTTCAATGGTTCTCCTCCTTACAACTCATAAAACATCTAACCAACGTTTAGCAATTTTACATAGTGGAAATTTATCTCGCACCTTGATAGCTTCCTGTGAAAGTTTTGCTGCTAATGCAGGGTCTTTCAGAATACTGCGCATAGCTTCATACATTGCCTTCGTATCTCCTACAGGTACCAAGATACCATTCTCTCCACTATTTATTACCATACGAGCACCACCTACTGGACAGTCTGTAACTACTGTAGGTAAGCCCATGACTAATGCTTCAAGCATAGAGTTTGAAATACCTTCAAAGTCAGATGATGAAACATACATAGAACAAGGTGCAACCTTCTCTAAAATATTACTAGCAAAGCCAGGTAATAAAATACGATTCTCTAAATTGAGCGCTTTAATTTGAGCACGTAGTTCATCCTCTAAAACACCTTGGCCATAAATAACAAGTTTATACTCTGGAAACTCATCTGCCAGCATACTAAAAGCATTAATCATCATAGGCAAATTCTTTTGAGGATGTAATCGACAAGCCGTAACAATTGTCTTCTCACGTTCCCCTTCTATTGGTGGTGGCAGTTTACCATTAATAGGATTTGGAATGATAACACCACGCTTTTGTACAGATTCAGGGAAATATGAACGAGCATCCTCAGTTTGGAATACTAACGCATCAGCAAATCTAAAGGCAAAATTACGCAACGCTTGTTGATGCCAACCAATAGGCACCTTACGCGGATTATTTCGCTCCGAAAAGACGATGCGATTCTTCACAAACCACGAGCTAATAGCCAGTATAAAGCTCGATGCCGACAAAAACGATAAGCATGTTGCATTTGGTCTTGTCTTCAAAATCTTGATCAGCTCTTTAATTTCCTGAATAAAGCGAATTACTTTATTAGAGCTTGTAGTATGAATCTGAATTTGTTCAATACCTTCCTCTAAAGCATATTCATTACCATAACGATTAGGGCTTGTTTGGATAACCGTAATATGGTGACCATCATGCACCCACTGACGAGCTAACTCTGTTAAAATACGTTCAGCCCCATCATTACCGAGGGAGATGGTAACAATAATTATTTCCTTTTTCATAAGCCTTCCTCTTGGATATATTCTGCAAGTCTTACATAGGCTTGTGCCATTGACACTTTAGGCTGCCAACCTAAAGATTTCAACTTCTTAGAGCTTAAGAACATGTGAACTGTTGGTGCGTATCCCAACCCCTGTACATCTTCGGGAATGTCAAAAACTACTTCACTTTTTCCATGACTTACATGCGTAGCTACTAGATGCGCAATACTTGCTATGGAGCGAGTTTCCTCATCATGACAAATATTATATGCTTCACCAGCTTCGCCATCCTTCATGAGGGTTAAAATGCCCGTTAATGCATCCGTAATGTAGCAATAGTTCGACATGGAGTCACCTTTTGTATGAAGAATAATATTTTCATTTTCGTAGCGCACTCTTAGTAAACTGCATGAATACACGATTATCAGATACAGGAACACCTGGTCCAAAAGTTTGAGCAAGTCTAGCTATAACAGCAGAAACTCCAAATTCTACAGCATAGGACTTACAATAACACTCACATAATCTCTTACTTTCAGAATAAGAACTGCGAATATTTAAATGATCTAAATACCCTAATCGTTCTTCTGTCATCACTTGTCCAGATTCATAGGGTACACCATACTGTTCCATACTCGATAAGTACACAAGTTTTTTTACTGTTTTATGACGACCTAATTCAAGCATAGCTTCCGTACCATGAATAGATGTACGAATAGTTTCTACTGGATGCTCCATAAAGAATTTAGATTGTGTTGGTGCAGCACCATGTAAGATATAGTCACAAGGTACGTCAATAGATTCTAAAGCACCATCAATAAGTGTAATGGAATCATTATCTAAGTAGTTACCTAATATAGCCTGTGCTTTATCATGACTTCGTACATGACCTATTACCTTTATGTCCAAGTTAAAAGTCTCATTGGCAAGTATAAGCAATTTTATAAACATAGAGCCAATAAGTCCCGTCGCACCTGTCACAAGAATGCGCTGATGGCGGAGGAATTCAAAGTACTCTTTATCTTGTAGTAAAGCTGTTAACTCGCGTTTAATAACGGAATTACTCATCTTGTAATCCTCCTAATTCACGGTTTCTTAATAATACCTGTGAACATATAATAATCAGATGGTGTAGTAATCTTTATATTTTCTGTCTCCCCTAATACTGTATACAATGTGTAACCATAATGCATCATCATGGATGCAGAATCTATAAAATTATGGATGCCTTCTGCTTTTGCTCGATCATGAACCGATAGAATATCATCTAGTTTAAAGCTTTGAGGTGCTTTTGCCATAAGGCATTCACTACGATTTAAAATACGGTTTATAGAACCATTATCTGTAACCATAACGGTTTCAATAGCAGGTGTAACTGTAATAGCAGAACCCTTTGTTTCTACAGATTCAATATTTCTCTCTATTGTTTCTCTATCTACAAGTGGTCTAACACCATCGTGAATCAACACGGTAACCTCTTCATTAGGAAATAATCGTTTTGCCTCTGTCAATCCATTATATTGAGAGTCTAAAGCACTGTCTCCACCTGGAACAATAGATACGATTTTTTGTAAACCAGCCTCTTTGATGAGGTTTTTAGTATGATCAATCCACTCTGCTTTGCAAGCTAAAACAATACCGTCAATAGAGTCGGTTTGTTCAAACACATCTAAAGTTTGAATCAGAATAGGTCTACCGTTCCATTCTAGAAACTGTTTTGGCGTCTTGCTGTTATTCATTCGAGCACCTACGCCACCCGCAAAGATTACTGCTATTCGTTTCATAGGCCCTCCTTAAGGTTGAGCTTCGTTCTTGGCATAATGTATGCCCCTATACTCCTTGTAAGGTGTATGTAAATCAGCAAACACAGCATCATGTTTTGCTACACGCTGTTCTACTGGTGGTAATTGCATATAGTCGCCCCAAATGAGACGTAAATATCTTTCATACCCTTTCATAACAGGTATCTGATGACCTTCAAAGTCTTTATATACAACAGAAGCAAAGTCTTCTCGAGGATGACGCAACTTCATGCCTTTTAAACTACCAATTAACTCAGTACACTCCTTGCTCGTATTGAAATCATATTTGGTCATTTGCTTTTCTGCAAAGCGCCATATATGGTAACGTAATGACTGACTAGAGAATACCTTGTAAATACATCCTGCCAATGCACGATACATCGGACCTTTATTATCCGGTAAACGTTGTGCATTAAAAAGTGCAAAGGTCATCGCCCACATAAGTTGTAAAGTACGGCTAATTTTTCCTGGTGCACATCCATCAATAGGCATAATTTCAAGAGCTAAACCATGACAAATATCTTCATGCATACTATGGCGATTAATAAATGTCGTATGATTATCTCTAATAGAAGCACCTGCATCATGATAGATATGATGTCGATCTGTACGACAGTAGGTATACCGTTCTGTATCTGCATACTTAGGCCATAGTTCAGCTAACTTTTCGTAATCTGGACGTGGCATAAATAAATCCAAGTCGTCATCCCAAGGGATAAAGCCATTATGACGTATTGCCCCAATGAGGCCACCGCCACAGAGATAAAAGCGCAAATTATGTTTGTCACAAAACTCTTTAAAGTACAGCAACATACTAAGCTCTTTTTCTTGTATTTCCTTTGTCATAGATGTACTCATAGGAACCTCTCTTAACGTAAAACAGCTAGTACGGTATCAATCATCGTTTTAATATCTTGTAAAAAAGAAAACTCTTTAATACTCTTTAAATTCCAAGCCATTTTGCCTGGTAAAACCTCATTGATATACACTTCATCAACATTTTTAGCATTTCGTAAAAGTTGATCTTCGTCTTTATAGGCAATGCTTGCCACACTAGTTACACCAGCTGGCAATAATAAAGTCGCCTTCATTTCATTGGTGTAGGCCGCCACATAACGAGGCACCTCTGGTCTTGTACCAACAAAGCTCATATCTCCTAATAGGATATTGATTAACTGAGGCAATTCATCAAGACGACAGCTACGAAGCATATTGCCTACCTTTGTAACGCGCATATCATTTTGTGATGTCACCTGAGCACCTAATGATTCTGCATTTTTTACCATGGTACGAAATTTATAGATACCAAAGGTACGACCATATTGCGTCACCCGAGTTTGGCGGAAGAAGACCTCCCCTTCGCTATCTCGTTTAATCATGATGGCTAACACCAAAAATACAGGACTTAAAACAATGAGCATACTAGCGGCTATAACACGGTCAAATATGCTTTTACAAAGAAGGCTTGTTCGTCTTTGGTTTAATATTTCAAAGTAAGGACGCACCTCTTCACACTGCAACTCTTGTGGTAGATCGTGAAAGTTTTTTACTAACATTCGGTAATAATCCTTTTAAATGTTTCAATGATATATTGCACTTCTTCATTCGTTAGCAATGTATGAAGAGGCAATGTGATTTCATTTTTAAATTGATTATAAGCATTTGGATAATCATCAATGGTAAATCCTAAGTTCTTATAAGCCGTATGCATAGGAATCGGCTTATAGTGAACATTGGTTGCAATACCAGCTTCAGCCATAGCCTCAATTACCTTATTACGGTATTCAGCATCTTGACCATCTAATCGTACTAAATATAAGTGGCCACTACTTTGATGCTCATCAGTATAATGATGTAACAATGTAACAGGTAAATCTTTAAAACCTGCATCATAAGCTGCGATGATTTCTTTACGACGTGCTAACAATTTTGGGTACCGCTCAAATTGAGCTAATCCAATAGCCGCCATAATATCGGTCATATTACATTTATAATAGGTACCTTTAATATCATATTCCCAAGCGCCTGCTTTTGTTTTAGCAAGAGCATCCTTATCTTGACCATGCAAAGATAATAATTGAAATTGCTTGTAAATAACTTCATCATCAATACCATCAATATGTCGCCATGTAGCACAGCCACCTTCTGCAGTTGTAAAGTTCTTTACTGCATGGAAGGAAAAACTGCTAAAATCAGCCACATTACCAGTTGGTATCCCTTTATAGGATGCACCAAAGGAGTGTGCACAGTCCGCTACAATAGGAATATGACCTAAAGCTTTTTGAATATCATTATCTGGAGTAAATACAGATTTCTTTTCATCTACAATGGCGCGTAGGCGATCATAATCACAAGGTACCCCTGCAATATCTACTGGAATTATAGCTTTTGTTTTTGGTGTAATAGCACGAGCGACAGCATCATAATCCATCTCAAATGAATCTTTTTGGGTATCTACAAGAACTAGTGTAGCCCCTACATGAACAACAGGACTTGCACTAGCTGTATAAGAATAGGCACTTGTAATTACTTCATCGCCAGGGCCAATACCTAATACTCGGAAGGGACATCTCAAGCGCCGCGGTAGCAGAGTTTAAACAAACGGCTTTAGGTGTACCTAACTGTGCCGCAATCTTTTTTTCTAATTCTTTAGTGCGCGGACCAGTTGTAATCCAACCACTTCTTTAAGGCTTCAACAACTTCATTAATTTCTAACTCTGTAATATCGGGAGGGGAAAAATTAATTTTCATATACATCACCTCATGACTTTCTGTACCTTATCGATACGCTTGATTTATCAAATCAAATTTATATGAATTAATTGCTACTATGCATCAATTACGATGGATCCTAATAAAGGAATACCAACTTGAGTAAGACGCTTTTTAGCTTCTATTAAATCTTTAGGACCTGCGACTTCATTTTTAACAACAAGCATGACACCATCAGATTTTTCAGCTAATACAATGGCATCCGTAACATCTAATACTGGTGGTGTATCAATGATAACTACATCATATTCATCACGAATATAATCCCAAATTGTTGATAACTTACTAGAATCAACTACATCAGAAGGATGACCAACTATTTCGCCAGCAGTAAGCACATCCAAATGAGGCACAATATTACGATGAATCGTCAAATCTTCATCCATAATAACTGCATTAGTAAGACCTTTATTTTGTACATTAAATGCTATGTGCTGTACTGGGTTACGTAAATTACCATCTACCAAAAGAACTTTGTTATTATTCTTCGATAAAGCTAATGCCGTATTAGCCGCTACCTCAGAGGTTCCTTCTCCACTAGTAGCAGCGGTGATACAAATGATCTTACATTTATGTTGATTACATACGTATTGTAAATTGCTACGCAATGTACGATATGCTTCTACAAGTGGTGTATCACCACGCTCATTAGAAATTAGTCTAATCATATTAACCTCTCACTTTACGCCACAATGCTACAATACGATTGCTTGGTTCTTCATATTCCTTTTCTTCATGATTAGGAATGACACCTAAATTTTCAATGCCAAGAATATCATTGATTTCTTGTACAGATTGAACCTTGCGGTTGCAGAAGAACTGACCCAATGTGTAAAGGCAGCCTAGGATAATACCCAAAATTGCAGATCCTAATAAAATAAGGATTTTACGAGGTGCAATAGCCTTTTCTGGCAATGTAGGAGCATCTACAATTTGAACTTCATTTGGTACCATTACTTCAGCTACTTTAGCTTCTTCCAAACGCTTAGATAACATTTCGTAAATGTCTTGGGCTACATCAACATCACGTTTTGCCTGGATATAGCCACGTTCTTTTTCAGGCAAACCTTTCATAGCTTCCTCATTTTCTTTATCAAGTTCAGCTAATGTAGATTCTTTACCTTGTGCTACAGCTAAAGCCGCTTCATTTCTGAATTTATCTGCTAACAAACCTTGCTGTGCAGAGTTACTAGATGGAGCTTGTTGGGATGCAATAGCATTAATTTCAGCATTTAAACCACTCTTAGCTTCTTCGATTTGTTGGTTAATCTCTTTCATTGCCGGATGCTCATCAGTATATTTACCAACATAGGAGGCCTTACGAGATTCTAAGTCAGCTAATTGTCCTTTATATGCTTGAACAGTTGCACTATCAGCAATACTTTTACCTGCAGAGCCTAATTGCTCATTAATACTGCCTAAAGCTGCTTGCGCCGTTTCCAAATCCAATTGGTTTTGAGCTTTCTCACGATCAATAAGGGTAATCTTATCTGTTAGCCCCTTCATTTGATCCGCCGTGGAATATACCTTATTGTCCACTTGGAATTGTTGTAATTTCTTTTCTGCTTGACCCAATTCTTCTTTTGCAGTCACCACACGTTTTTGTAAAAATTCGCGTGTCGTCCGTTGCTCAACATGGGAAATATCTGCCAAGCGCGATTTAAAAATGTATCAATTAATAATTGATTAGCCTCTTGTGCTTGTTCTGGACTTTTACCAGTTACACTAACTTGTAATAATTCAGTTTCTTTATATGGTTTTGTTTCAATACGAGTTTTAACAAACTCTTCGTATGTAGGTGCTTTACCTGTTCCTTCTGGATCTTCAATCGCTGCAATAACAGGTTCTACAACATTACGACTCTTTAAAATTTCAGCATCTGTATTCATCAATTGACGCGCCATAGAGTCAGAATAACCATTAGTACTTGATAAAACAGAATTACTTAATCCTTGAGATTGTTTAATGCGCAACATAGATGTAGATTGATATGTAGATGGTGCTAGGAGACCATATGCACCACCCAATACTATACATGCTACCGTAACATTGATAATCTTACGACGTCGTTTAACGAGGACTCTACCGACCTCTTTTAAATCAATAATTTGTTCCACCCATATACCCCTTTCTGTGAAAGTATACAAACAACAGGGTCTCTCCCTCTTAGGAATCGTTACTGTATATCTCCCTCTCACGTAGACTACAGCTCTAAATAAATGATTGTAACTAAATTGTTATACATTATGATTTGGATGATATGTAGGAACGATGTCTTGTAATACATTGATTACATCCAAGTCAGCTTTACATGTTTCAAAGCGATCAATTTCACGGCTTAACCATTCTTGATTTACATCTTCTAAGGCAGCTTCAAAGATTTTCTTATGTGTAGTTGTATTAGTACCTTCTTCAGCAGTTAATAATTCTTCATATAGCTTTTCACCTGGACGCAAACCAGTAAATTCAATGCGAATATCTTTATCAGGCTCAAATCCAGAAAGACGAATCATATTTTTCGCTAAATCAACAATTTTTACTGGTTCACCCATATCTAATAAGAACACTTCACCACCATTTCCCATTGCACCAGCTTGTAATACAAGTTGGCTTGCTTCTGGAATAGTCATAAAGTAACGAGTCATTTCAGGATCTGTAACTGTTACAGGTCCTCCAGCTTCAATTTGTTTGCGGAATAATGGAATAACAGAACCGCGACTACCAAGAACATTACCAAAGCGAACAGTAATAAACTTTGTATCGTACTTGTGATTCATACCAAGTACAACCTTTTCTGCCACCCGTTTCGTAGCCCCCATAACACTTGTTGGATTTACCGCTTTATCTGTGGAAATCATAACGAAGCGCTCAACACCATGTGCTCCCTGCTACATCTGCCACATTACGAGTGCCATAAATATTATTTAACACCGCTGCAATCGGTTGGATTTCCATAAGCGGTACATGTTTATGAGCTGCTGCATGGAATACTACATCTGGTTCATAATCGGTAAAGATTTGGTCTAACTGATTTTTATCTCGAATATCAGCAATAATGGGAACCAATGTACCTTCAGGCACAATTGAACGCAACTCTTGATGAATAAGATAAATACTATTTTCACCATGACCAAGTAACAATAGTTTTTTAGGTCTTACCCGTAATACTTGACGACAAATTTCAGAGCCAATAGAACCACCTGCACCCGTAACAATAACGACTTTATCTTTCAAATATGGTTCTACTTTTGATGTGTCTAGATGAATCTCATCACGTTCCAATAAATCTTCAATGGAAATAGGATGCAAATGAGATACTAAAACCTCATCATCTAATAATTGGTACATCCCAGGTAATGTGTTGATTTTACATTTTAGAGGTGAGCAGATTTCCATGATTTCTCGAATAACATCACGCTTTACCGATGGCATAGCAATGATAATTTCTTCAACCTTATATCTTGCTACAAGCATTGGAATATCTTCACGATTCCCTAAAATTCTAAAACCATTCATCAACCGGTTATGTTTATACATATCATCATCAACAAAGCCAATAATACGTCTTGAACGCTTATGATACCGTTCAATTTCACGAGCTATAATTGCACCAGCATCACCGGCGCCTATGATCAATGTATTCACTTGGCCACTTTCACCATCATCCCCATTACTATAGTGAAGTGCCACATAATGTAGCAACATACGTCCCATACCTACTGCACCAGTTGTAAGGAACCAAGTAATAAAATAGATTGATCTTGGTAATGATTTACCAAATACAAACATAGAGGAGTAAAGATTGCTGTACCTACTGTCGTAGCGACAAATACTGCCAATACCTCTCTCATCCCTGCATAGCGCCATATACGCGTATATAGATGCATAACCAAGAACATCAACATATACGAAATAAGCAATATTGGCAATGCGTCTACCATTTGATCAATAAATCGAGGTTCTATATAGCCATCAAATCTAATAAATAAACTAATAAAAGCAACAATAACAATTGTCGCAATATCGGCAATAAACAGTATGGCTGGTAATAAATATGAACGCAAAAGAACGCCCCCTTATATGTGAGATAAACCCTATCCTTAATCCTTACCGATACGTGATACCATATATGCACCAGTCAAAATTGGAGCAATATCACGAGCAAAGTTAATACGACTATTTTTAGTCAAGTAAAGAACATCCCCTTCTCGCATAATATAGTTTTCGGACATATCTCCAGTTTGTAACATGCGATTTAAATTAATAGGAATTGGTTTTTCAGGATTGTCTTGATGAATTAAGTAAATTTTCTTTTTAGCTGTATCCCAGTTAAAGCTACCAGCCGCACCAATCGCATCAAGAACAGTACTAGACTTAGTCAATGTATAAGCACCAGGCTTATTAATCTCACCGAATACGTACACCCGAACTCCTCCGAGTTTTGTAACATTTACAGTAATATCCGGATTAATAATGTACCGAGATAAACCTTGCTGTAATTGGGCGGTAAACTCATCGACGGTTAAACCATCTGCTTTTACTGGTCCCACCATAGGGAATGATACATATCCGTCAGGACGAACAGTGTACATAATATCGTTACCATTACGTGTACCAAGATCTGCTTGTTGTACAACTTGAATAGTTAGTTCATCACCTTGTCGTAGACGATACACCTTATCAGAGCTCACTACAGATGCACTAGTTTCTAGTGGTGCATGTCCTTCAGTTTGTAATATTTTAGAATCGTAAGACTGTTCAGCTGTTACATTAACAGGTGCAGCCATGGATGTTGTTGTGGCACATAAGAATGCGGCCATCATCATATACTGTTTTTTATTCATATTTTACCTCTTTGATTTACATTCAACTCACTCAATACAACACTTTATTTTTTTAGAATTATTAATCCTAAAAAATCGGTTAAGTCATTTTATCATTATTTTAAACTTTCTTCCATAAACGCAGCCCGTTCTGAGCTAACTTCATTAAACCTTTAAGAATAAATCGCGTAAATATAAGGTTTTTACCATTTAATTATGTGTATTTTTTTACGCATTTCACTCATATTTCACTCGTTTTTCATTAATTTTAGATATATAAATAAAAATATATAAACTCAATTCATAGTCGATTCATAAAATCATCAAACACTCATCAATTTTATTGATTAAATAAAAAAAATAAGGTGTATATACTAGTTTTCTAGTATATACACCTTATTAAAAATTTTAGATAAGTCTATCGACTTAAAGTATTAATTATTCAACACGACCGCCTAAATAAGCTTCCATAACGCGAGGATTATGACGAACTTCATCAGCAGAGCCAGATAATACCATCTTACCTGTTTCCAATACATACGCATAATCGGCTATTTTTAATGCTTGTCGTACATTTTGTTCTACCAAAAGAACAGTAGTTCCTTCAGCACTAATCTCTTTGATAGTTTCAAAGATTTCGTTTACTACTAATGGTGCAAGACCCATAGATGGTTCATCCAATAATAACAATTTTGGACGTGCCATAAGGGCGCGACCAATAGCCAACATTTGCTGTTGACCACCAGATAGTGTACCACCTAATTGATAACTACGTTCATCAAGGATTGGAAAGCGTTTAAATACTTTTTTGATATCTTCTTCAATCTCATTATCATTACGGATATAAGCACCCATTTCTAAGTTTTCATAAACGCTCATATCTTGAAGGATTTGACGACCTTCAGGAACTAAAGAAATACCACCATGTACAATTTGATGTGTTTTATGACCAGTAATATCTTGGCCTTCAAATAATACTTTACCAGATGTTGGCTTTACAAGGCCCATTATGGTCTTCATAGTTGTAGACTTACCAGCACCATTAGCACCAATCAAGGATACAATAGAACCTTGTGGTACTTCTAAACTGATATCTTTTAAGGCTGTAATATGTCCATAACCAGCCACGATGTTTTCTAGCTTTAACATATTACGCCTCCTCTTTCCCTAAGTATGCTTCAATTACAGCCTCATTATTTTGAATTTCTTGAGGTGTACCTTCAGCAATCTTTTTACCAAAGTTGAACACAACCAAACGATCACAGATATTCATCATTAATTCCATGGCATGTTCAATAACTACAACAGTAATACCTAGGTCGCGAATTTTACCAATCAATTGGCGTAACGCTTCTGTTTCACTATCATTCATACCTGCTGCTGGTTCATCTAGCAAAATTAATTGAGGATGTGTAGCCAAGGCACGAGCAATCTCAAGGCGACGTTGTTTACCATACGGCAAAGATGTAGCAACCTCTTCAGCATCTTCTTCAAGACCTACGAGTTTTAAAAATTCATACGCAATGCCACGACAACGCTCTTCTTCGATGCGTTGACGTTTTGTTTTCAAGAAGCTAGACAAGAAACCAGACCCAGTACGACAATGCATACCAGTTAATACTGTTTCCAAAGCTGTCATATTGCCGAAAAGACGAATGTTTTGGAATGTACGGGCAATGCCCATTTCAACAGTTCTATGCGGTTTAATGCCTACAACAGACATACCATCAAATACAATTTCGCCAGAACTTACAGGGAATACACCAGTAATCAAGTTAAACAATGTAGTCTTACCAGCACCATTTGGACCAATAACACCAAATACTTCACCTTGTTTTACACCAAAGGATACTCCTGTGAGAGCTGCAACGCCACCAAAGCTTTTACTTACGTCATTCAATTCTAATAGCATTCAGTTCCCTCCTATCCTTGTTTTTCTTCTTGTTTACGTTTATACGCTTCAAAACGTTCTGTTAATACTTGTGATTCAGGAATATATGGTGCTTTCTTAAAACCTAATTTACGACTAATTTTGTCTACCATAGATTCTGTTAAAATACCATCTGGGCGAACTGCCATCAAGATAACGAGTAATGCACCGTAGATGATGTCCCGATAGTCGGATAAGAAGCGTAATACTTCTGGCAATAATGTAAGAATGAAGGAGCCTAATACGGAACCCCATACTACATTAGAACCACCAAATACAGGGAACAATAAGATTTGTACTACCTTGTGATAGCTAAAGTCTGTAGGATTAATAAAGTTTGTAATATGAGCATACAAACCACCGCCAATACCGGCGATGAAAGCACCAATGATAAAGGCCATCATCTTGTAGTATACAACGTTAATCCCCATTAATTCTGCTGCATGATCATCTGCCTTAATCGCTGCAAAGGCACGACCCACACGGCTATTATTAATGCGCACACAGAAGGCAATAATCAATACTAAAATGATTAGCAAAATAATAATAGCCATTAAGTTGCCCCATGCAAGAGCATCGATACCCATTAAACCATCGATATCAAGTTCATAGGCTAAATTTGTTAATTCTTGAGGAATAGATGGAATACCAGAAAGGCCTAACGCACCATTAGTAATATCCAAATTCAAGAAAATAACACGCACAACTTCGCCAAAACCAAGAGTAGCAATGGCAAGATATAAACCGCGAAGACGTGTTGTTGGTAAGCCGATAATAACGGCTACAAGGCTAGCAACTAGGCCACCAATAATGATGCCTACAACGATAGGCAAATCAGCTTTCAAAGAAAGGATAGCCCCTACGTATGCACCAACACTCATAAAACCAGCAGCCCCTAAGGAAAGCTGCCCACTTGCAAGTGTGAAGTAAATAGAAATACCCATGATGGCATTGATGATGAAGAACATCACGATCTGTAGATAATACGGGTTTAATAAATCCATTACGGTCTACCCCCTTTATCTTTAGAACCAAACAAGCCTTGTGGGCGCCAGAATAATAATAGGATAATGAGGCCAAAGGCCACTGCGTCACGGAATGTAGAGGCTCCATATGCAACAGAGAAGATTTCTGCTACACCTAAAATAAAACCACCAACCATAGCGCCTGTAATATTACCAAGACCACCTAAGATAAGTACGGCAAGGCCTTTAAATCCAATAATAACACCCATAGTAGGCTCAATAGCATTGAAGGACAAGCCTACCAATACACCTGCAGCTGCACCCAAGGCAGATGCAATCATAACGGTAACAGATATAATCATTGTTGGATTAATGCCCAAGAGAGCCGCTGTTTCTGTGCTCATAGATACGGCACGAATAGCCTTACCAATTTTAGTTTTCTTAATAACTATATTTAGAATCAGCATTAGAACTACAGAAACACCTAAACCAATAATTTGTACCATGGAAATTTTGAAAGCTCCAAAGTCGATTAGACCACCAATATAGTCTGGTGGGAAAGATCTTGTTTGAGGGCCCCAAAGCAATAATGCCAAACTTTCAAGGAAAATAGAAACACCAATGGTACTAATAAGTGGTGCCAAGTGAGACACCTTTTTCTTACGTAGTGGACGAAGCGCCACAAATTCTAAAAGATAACCGAGGATAGCACCGACAGCCATAGCTACGATAAGGGCTACAAAAATGTTAACGTCAAAAACAGTTACCATAAAAAGACCAACGAAGGCACCTATCATAAAGATGCCTCCGTGTGCCATGTTGATGATATTTAAAACGCCAAACACAAGTGTTAAGCCAATAGCGAGTACAGCATATAAGCTACCGAGGGTTAACCCGTTAACTAATTGTTGTAAAAACACTATACTACCTCAACTTTTTATTTTTTTAATGCGTCAAATTGACCGTTTTTAATTTGTAAAACTTGAACTTCCATGGAAGGGTCACGTTTTTCGTTGAACTTGAATTGACCAGTTACACCAACAAAGTCAGCAATATTTTTCAAAGCATCACGGAATTTTTCACGATCTGTAGTGGAACCTGCTTTTTTCAAAGCTGCTTCATAGAGGTATACAGCATCATAAGCTTGAGCTGCGAATTGGTCTGGTTCTTTACCGTATTTATCTTTGTAAGCTTTACGGAAGTCTTTTACCTTTTGATCGTCTTTGTTAGGGAACCAAGGTGTACCTACGATAACACCATCAGCTGCAGCGCCTGCAATTTTAATGAATTCAGGGCTGTTGAAACCATTAGAACCAATTACAGGTTGATTCATACCCATTTCACGCATTTTTTTCATGATTAATGCGCCTTCTTGGTAAAGAGAAGCAACTACGATAACATCAGGTTTTGCTTGTTGAATCTTAGTTAATTGTGCAGAGAAGTCAGTATCTTTATCTGCAAATGTTTCAGTATCAACAATTTGTACACCTTCAGCTTCCAATGCTTTGCGAGCTGTATTATTTACAGATACCATTTGGTCATTGTTGTTGGAGTACATAATAGCTGCAGTTTTGAAGCCTAAAGTTTTATGTGCTTCTTTAATTGCAGTATCTACAGCCAAGGATTCAGGTACAGCATTACGGAAAATGTAATCGCCGATATCTGTAATACCTTCAGCAGTTGTAGATGTGCCAAGAGCTACGATTTTGCTTTTATTTGCTACAGGACCTGCTGCCATCATTTCACCAGATAACATTGGGCCAATAACAGCTACAACTTTATCTTTAGAAATTACTTTATTCATTGCATTGATAGCTTCGTTTTTATCACCTTTAGTATCTTCTACTAACAAGTTGATTTTTACAGCATTTGCATCAGCGTTGATTTCGCTTACTGCCAATTCTGCACCAGCTTTGATAGACTCGCCATACGCAGCAGCACCGCCTGTTGTCGTTGTTAACAATGCGATTTTCGCTTCATTATTATTTGCATTACCTGCATCTTTATTACTGCCACAACCAGCAGCAACTGCCATTACACCAGCAAGACCAAAAATGGCTGCTTTTTTTAACATGGATTTATTCATGCTACACCCTTTCCTTTGAAACATAAAACTTTAAATCTATATCTATATTATTAGAGTTTTTTAATTTTTTGTCAATTAAAATAACTCTATAATAATATATACTATTATAAGTTATTCAGATAGTCGTTCCCATTTTTCATACAATGCATCTAACTCACTTTGTGTTGATTCAATTTGTATGGAAATTTTGGACATTTCATCTAAATCTTGCTGTACTACAGGATTAGCTAATTGAACTTCATACATTTTCATAGTTGCTTCTAATCGAGCAATTTCAGATTCCACCTCAGCTAATTGCTTTTCTATCATATAGGCGTTCGGTTTCTTCTGCGATGCCTCTGTAGATTCTTCTACTGAAAGTATAGGTTCATTAATAGAAGTATGTTTATTATCACTAACACTGTTTTCTAAGTTTTGCTCGTTAGCTATGGCTAACAAATCTTCCTGTTCTTTTAACTTTTCTTTGTAATACGAGTAATTACCGAGATATTCAGTAATTTTCCCATCATCTAGAACAATAGTTTTTGTAGAAACTTGATCCAAAAAATATCTGTCATGAGAAATAATAAAGCAAGTACCTTCAAATTGTTGTAATGCTTCTTCCACAATTTCACGCGTTGGAATATCTAAATGATTTGTCGGTTCGTCTAGGATAAGGAAATTATCTCCTTGAAGGAATAATTTTAACAATGCTAACCGAGCTCTCTCACCACCGGATAAGTCTCCTACTAGCTTAAATACATCATCCCCTTTAAAATAGGAATGAGCCTAATACATTGCGAGCCTTTTTCTTCAGTGTAGTTAAAATGGTTCATAACCTCTTCTACTACCTGCCAAGAATCATGTAATTCCTCATGCTCTTGCGAGAAGTATCCCACTTGTACGCGATTACCTATATCAACGTGACCATTCTCAGGGAATAATTCACCTACTATAGTTTTTACGAGTGTCGATTTACCAGCCCCGTTAGGTCCAATAAGGGCTACTGATTCTCCACGTCGCACTACGAGTGATATATCATCAATGATAGGATTTTCACCATATCCTACTGATAAATGATCTAGAACAAGAACCTTATCGGCACTCATTGCAGCAGGGGTGGAAAAGAAAATTGTAAATGATGTGAAGTTACCGGTGCATCAAGTCGTTCTAAACGATTCAATTGAGACTGACGACCACGAGCCATTTTAGATTTAATACCTGCGCGGTATTTATCTATATAAGCCTCTGTCTTTTTGATGTACTCCTGTTGTTTCTCATAGGCTACCATATCCGCTTTCAATCGTTCATCTCGTTGTTGAATATAACGACTGTAATTACCACGATACGTTGTAGCCTTATGGTTATCCAATTCTACAACGCCAGTGACAATACGGTCTAAGAAATAACGGTCATGGCTGACAATGAGAATCCCGCCATGATAGGCAGACAAATACCCTTCAAGCCACTCTAACATGTCCATATCTAAATGGTTAGTTGGTTCGTCTAAGAATAAAAAGTCTGGACGCCGTACCAATGCTTTAGCTAAATTAATTCGAGTCTTTTGACCACCAGAAAAAGCGCTTGCTGGTTTATCTAAATCCTCATCAGTAAAGCCAAGACCATAAATAATGCGCTTAGTCTTTTGCTCGTAATCATAGCCGCCTAACCATTCAAGGCGATTTTGTAAATAATCTAAGCGTTGTAAATCAGATTCACTAGCCTCTTCTGTTTCTAAGCGTGTAGTAAGTTCTTTAAGTTGTTCTTCCAATGCATGTACATCAGCCCATGCCTTTTCAATCTCAGTAGCTAAACTATCATCACCAAGATTTACATCTTGTTGTAAGTAGCCAATGCTTGCAACAGGCGACTTAACTACATTACCTTCATCAAGATCTTCATAGCCTAATATGCATTTTAATAAGGTCGATTTCCCAGCCCCATTAGGTCCTACTAAGGCTAGGCGATCACCTTCTTTTATCTCAAAGGACACATTGGAAAATACTTGGCGCACCCCAAATGACTGTCCAAGGCCTATCATTCGAATGCGTTCCATTCACAACCTCCTAATCATTACCCTTTATTATACCACATTTGCTCGCACTAATATTAACATTTCTATAGAATCTTTTGTTTTTCTACTATGACGAAATAATTTCCCCAATAAAGGAATGTCTCCTAATATAGGGATCTTTTGTATTTGGTGCTGATCGCGATTGTCCATGAGGCCGCCTATAACGAGTACCTCTCCTGGTTGTAAACGCACTCTTGTATGTGCTTGCCGCGTACTAATTTTATAGGCTTTCATTTCAGATACCATAATTGGAGTACTCACCTCAGCATGAATTTTTGCATCTACGCCACCATTAGCGGTAATAATTGGTGTATAGTTCAGTTTGATACCAACTTCTTCATAACGTGTAGAACGTTTTCGTTCTCCATTCACCTCTGCTTCTTCTATAACAGGTATACGTTCACCTATTAATATATGTGCCGTCTCACCATTAAGGGCCATAATAGATGGTTTAGCGATTAGAACCGCTTTTCCTGAACTTTCCATCAAACTTAACTCAGGTTTTACAAAAAATTTGTAAGCTTCACCACCTGGTGTTTTACCAAAGGTAACAGCCCCATAGGAATTAGTCTTATCTTCTCCATGTCCAGTCAAGCTTAGCCATGACCATCAAAAGCCTTGCTCTTTTGCATAAGATTGTTCCATAGCAATGATGGTTGCTTCTAATTGTACTTGTTTAGGTTCCTTGTCAACTGCATTGATTAGAGTTTCTACACGCCTCTTTTCTCCGCTTGTCAAATGCATAATTACTTCGTTTTGTTCTGAAAGCACAGCCATTTTATCATTTTTTACTACTGTTTCCATTATATTTGATAAAGACTCTGCAGGCAGATGTTCAGGAGAAACTACATAGAGCTCTCTATTCTCTAGTGCAGTATCCTCAGATTCAATAAGAAGAGTCTTATATTGTTTTGTTACCGTAAAATGATATAACCGCCCTAGCTCTTTAATAATCTCTTCTGGAGACTCTCCTTTTACACTTGCCGTAATATTGCCCTTTAATGACTCTACTCCGATAACTGATATACCATAACTGCGACAAATGCCTAACACAGTATCCTTTAAAGAGGCATTGCGTACAGATATTGTAATTGTTTCTTTATCTTTATTAGGTTCTACGCTCTTTACTGAATTATTTGTTGCATTATTTCCTACATTTTTTATTACCTTATCTTCTGTAGTATTTCCTGTTACAACTAACGGTTGTGCTAATAAAAAATATATTAGTACAACTATTAATATAACTATTTTTATGATCACTCGATCTTTAGCCATCGCGACGAACCTCCTTCAATAATTTCTACACCACTTGCAGTAATATTAGATACGGATATTTCTTGCCAACTACTCCCTACCGTAACCATCTGTTCCTCTGAGCCTTTTCGTAAAATAGCTATATTTTGATTCCCTTCAATGATGCCCACCAGTTCAATTGGTTGTTCTAAAGTCAACGCGTTAGAATTAATACTTGTTCTGGAGTGAACACTTTCATTACTATAGTTATTAGTATCATCATGGATCATATTGCTATTCCAATCTTTATTCTTTCTATCCGTTTTTATATTTTTATTCTTAGTACTTCTATGCCGCCGTGAAGTTCTTTTATTACTTATTTTCTTACTATCACTAAGTGATGTTTCATCATTACTAATAGTATCTAAATCGTTATCCATATCTTTCATCTCATCACTTTGACTTAATAAATCGGTACTAGAAATATCCTTAAAGACCTCTCGCCAAGGATGAGGCCGTTCTACACTACTCACATCATATAGTAAGCGTCCTTTAACAATAGAGTCATCTTTCTCATCATGTCCGGCCTTATTATCCACACCAGCTTTACTAGATTTTCCGTTATTGTTACCATTTCTTTTTTTATTAGCTCTCTTTGATGACTGCTCTTTTGCATCTACCTGCCTTTGATTATCAATAGTATCCTCTGATTGTGCTGAATTAATATCGATATGTTCATCTTTGTGAGGATAAAAAATACCAGCTGCTATCATTGCTAAAGCCAGTATAAAGAATATAAAAATTACAATTCGATAGTGTCGTATAAGAAAACATTGTCTAACAATCCAGCCTTTGATCTGTTCTATATAGTCTTGTAAGTTCATAATTCACCTCCTGCAGACTATTTCTAGGAGGTCCTTTTAAATTCCTACAAAAAAATGACTCTACCAGTCACCTAGGTGACTAATAGAGTCATTCATTATATTGACAAATCAAACCGATTCGTGCTCATTTTATTTACTATTAAAACCCTCTGGATGAGATGTATGCCATTTCCAAGCATCCTTAATAACATCAGCTACATTACTAAATTTAGGGTCCCAACCAAGTAAGTTTTTAATCTTTTCAGAAGAAGCAATCAATGTACCAGGGTCCCCAGCACGACGATCACCATATTGAACAGGAATATCGATGCCTGTAACCTCTTTTGCAGTTTCAATGATTTCTTTTACGGAGAAGCCATTTCCGCTACCAAGATTAAATACTTGGGACTCGCCACCTTTACGCAAATAATCCATAGCCAAAACATGGGCAGCAGCTAAATCATTAACATGAATATAATCGCGCACACATGTACCATCAGCTGTATTATAATCAGTACCAAATACAGTAATGTACTCTCTTTTACCACGAGCCGCATCAAGAACAAGTGGAATCAAATGAGTCTCTGGATGATGGTCTTCCCCAATCGTACCAGATGGATCTGCCCCTGCCGCATTGAAGTAGCGCAATGCTACGTATGTAGAACCATAAATAGAACTGTAATCAGATAGCATTTCTTCAATCATCAATTTAGTGCGACCATATACATTCGTTGGTTGCAATTGAGCATCCTCTCGAATTGGCACTACCTCTGGTTCGCCATATACAGCAGCCGTACTAGAAAACACAAAATGTTTTACCCCAGCAGTACGAGCAGATTCAATAAGGTGATAGGAGCCAACTACATTATTTTCATAATAAATAGCTGGATTTACCATTGATTCTCCAACTTGAGAATGGGCAGCGAAATGCATAACCCCAATAATATGATGCTCTTTCATAATATCTACTAACTTAGAATCTGCAATATCCATATTGTAGAATGTAACCCCTTCAGGAATAGATTCTACATGCCCTCTAGATAAATTATCTACAATGATTGGTATATAACCAGCTTGTTGTAAGGCACGTACAGTATGACTCCCAATATAGCCAGCACCACCTGTTACTAAAATATTCATAGTTCCCCCTTATGAATTATGTGTATCCTTTGCACGAGCTAATTTAGGCCCGATGAGACGTTTATAGACCTCAACACCTGGTTGGTCAAAGGCATCAACACCAGCAAAAATAGACTCGAAATAAACTGCCCAACAATGCATAAACATAATTTCCCCTAAATGGAATGAATTTAATGTTGGTACAGTTATCGTCATATTAAAACGATTATCGCTAGATAAGGCCTCTCTATTAGCATCTAAAGCAATATTCAAAATATCACAAATACCTACATTTCCAAGTGCTTGTAATCGTTCATATTGACTATGTGTATTAGGCACTACAAGATTATGTTTCCAATCCTTAACCTTAATAAATTGAACCACCTTATTAAGACGGCCCTCTTGATGCTCTTGTACTTGAGCATGCATATCCATAGTCCCTACTGCAGCTACCGGCGTACGACCATATGGTAAGCAAGTATTACTCATCTTCCCTAAAGATTCGGATAATAGTTGTACATACCAATCAGATAAGGAGTGAAGCGCTTCACCATAAGGCATAAACACCTCAATAATACGACCGTATCGTTCAGACGCAATATATTTTAGTAAAGCACTTAATAAAGCAGGGTTTTTAAAAATATCCTCTTCTTGACAGGCCGCATCCATTGAAGCTGCACCTGCCAAGAAATCTTCAATATCAAATCCTACGAGAGCAGCTGTAACAAAACCAACTTCTGTAAATACAGAGAAACGACCACCTACACCATAAGGAATACTATAGGTCTTCCAATGATTCTCTATTGCCATAGAGCGTAAAACTGTAGGATGTTCATCATCAGACATATCAGTAACAGCTACCACTTCATAATTTATATTACGATCTTGTAAAGCTTTTTCAAAATCATGAAGTTAGCCATTGGCTCGATGGTAGAACCTGACTTAGATGTAATAACGAGCATCACCTTATAGTCTGATCCTTTTGTCTGAGCTTGGTACTCTAAAGTGCGAATAAGACCAGCTAAATAGTCACCATCTACATTAAAGCCTGCAAAATACATCCGTGGATATCCGTTTCGTTCTTCCGTACTGAGATTATTCCAAAACGCACCACATTGGACATCGAAAATAACCTTACTACCCAAGTAAGAGCCACCAATGCCTACAGATACAACTGTGTCAATATTATGGCGAGCATAATCCGCAGTTCATAAAGTCGTTTCAACATTGCAGGTGTATTGATACCATCTTCTGAAATATAAGGAAGTTGGTAAAACAATACCGGTTCAGGCAATCCATCCTTAGAAACATGTCCTTCTTCAAAGCCTGTGGAACGCAAAATATTTGTATGACGCCAAACATTTTGTATAGCACGCTCAAAGTTATTTACGTCTCGTTCTTGTATGCAACTTTCATTATATATGTTAGCGTAATCTAACTCGAACCCTGATTGTAACCGCAACATCAAATATCTCCTTTACTGACATTTTATGTACAATATTCTACTCATTATACCATAAAACAATGAATAAAATATTAGTTTATGCAATCATTTTACCCACAAACCATAGCCAAAACCCACTGCATAAACAGACCATAACAATGCGATAGGAATAGCTAGCTTAAACTTAATCTTTAAAGTCTTATGATGCCAAATAACCATACCTAATAGAGCACCAAGGCCGCCAAAGGCAAATGCTAAAAATAATAATGTAAACTCTGAAATTCGATTATACCTTTATAGCACATAACTTATCATAGCCATACATACTAAATACAATTAGATTCCATACGCCTACAGTAACCCAAAATTGTGTATACTCCCCAACCAAACTTATATTTTTTTTTTATGAGCCTTAAAATTTAAAATGTTTTGTAGTTGTGGTTGCTAAATGTTGTGGATGCAAATCCAAAATTCCGCTTTGGCTTAACCGAATGTTTATACCGTGCGTTTCAGCCTCATAATGAACCATAATTAAACATAACACCAGTTCATAGTTCTGAATCAACTCATTTACAGATGTTCCCGTATTGGTAGAAACATTATAAATACCTGTACAGTTATTTTTCCCGCCTTAAATTAGCTTCTCCCTTTTTTATCCCACTCACCCATCTTTACGGTTAAAGGCTTACCTTCAACAATTAAAACGATTGAAAATACTTATACGCCGCCTTCACCACCATCACCTTGACGTGGTCCATATACATTGGCATATCTAAAGCATACTGTATTTAATCCAAAAGCTTCACGATAAATACGCAAATATCCTTCTGCGGTAAGCTTGGTTAACCCATAGAAGGATGATGGCATACCACTAAGTTCTTCAGTCAATGGTAATACTGCTAAGTCCCCATAAACAGCAGCTGAAGAAGGCATTAAAAATTGTTCAACTTTCACCTTACGACATGCATCAAGTACATTTATTAGCCCTAGTAAATTAACATCACAGTCATATCCAGGATTCTCCATTGAGGACTGCACCATAGTTTGAGCAGCCTCATGGAATACAATAGAGGGCTTAAACTCTTCAAAAATAGATACTAGCTTTGGATCTCGTACATCCATCTCAATAAATTGAGCGGACTCATGTACAAAAGAACGCATACCTGTAGATAGATTATCTATAACAAGCACATTGTGCCCTAATTCAATTAATCGATCAACGAGATGAGAGCCAATAAATCCAGCCCCACCTGTAACACATATATTCATAGTATCCTCCCTTCTTATATTTCTAAATACCTGCACCTTGTTTAGCTAGTGCATCGGCCATTTCATTATATGTATCGCCCGTATGTGCTGCCACCTTGTGAAAGTGTACGCGCACACGATTTTTTATAGAATCATAAAATGCAGCATATTGTTGAGTTAGTGCATTATTCCGTTTCCATCTTTTGGTAGCCCACATTTCAATTCCCATATAATCATAATATAAGGAACATTCAGGAATACCATGATCAACAGCATATTTCATAACATACATCGCAGCTAATAGCTCGCCAGACACATTCCAAAAAAGCCGTATATCGTTCATCAGTAGAGGGAAAGGAAAAAGTCTTTCTAGTCCCATTCAAGAAGATAACACCACCTGAGCCAACAGTATTAGTCCCTTTATTATAACTACCATCAATATAAGCAACTACATGATTTCGGTGAGTAAAATCTGGTTTTGCCTCACCTGCGGATACCTTATTTTGAATGCCAGAACTAACCTTTGTAGTTATCTTCTTCGTCCCTTGCAAAGATTTTGATTCACCCTTATGAGCGCTCATAAAATCACTTAATGATAAACCTGAATCTTCTACAAAGGCACGAGCTTCTGCTTCCGTAGGAAAAGACTTGTAGATAGCCCCACCAAAGCCTTTTACCTGTTTCTCACAGTCAGCCCATGTGGTATATACACCTGGTACACGACCCTGACGAACTGCATAATACTTTTTTGCCATACGTACCTCTTAATGATCCATTGTAAGTGCTATAAATTCAGCATTAACAACAGATGCCAAATCTTTTGGATTTACCTTCATTTGCATCCCTCGAAGACCAGCACTTACATATACAAAGTCTTGAGGCTCCATAGTAGCATCAAAATATGTGGGAAATAATTTTTTCATTCCCACTGGAGAACATCCTCCTCGTAGATAGCCCGTAATACCTAGCAGATCCTTGACATGAACAAGCTCTACAGACTTGTTATGACTGACACGAGCAGCTTGTTTCATATCTAATTCAGCTGCAACAGGAATGCAAAATACTACATATCCTGTTTTGTCGCCCTTACCAACTAATGTTTTAAAAACTTGTTTTTCATCAAGCCCTAATGCCTCTACTACATGAAGACCAGCTGCCCGCTCTTCAGACCACTCATATTCACTAATACTATAAGGAACCTTATGGGTGTCTAAAATACGTAATGCGTTTGTTTTTTTATGTTTCTCTTTACTCACTATATTCCACCTTATATATTAGCGTAACAAATAAATCTTATCAATATATAATAAATTTCTATATATCAATAGAAATAGCCTTATTCTTATTTATTTACAATTTTATTAATATTTTTCAATTCAATGCGTAACGTTCCATCATCATTAGTTTTAATTTCAATGAATTCACGATTTTTCATATATTCTACGGGAAATGAAATTTCGATTCCCGTGTCAGTTTTAATTTTATGATGCTCACCGACCCTCGTAGCAAACTCACGGTTTACAGGTAATGGTCGCATCATATCTGCATCAGCTAATTCCTTTTTAGCCGCCTCTTGTTGAATGGGATTTGCCTTAAATACCTCCTCCACAATACGAACAGGATCCACTGTATCAGATACTTCAGCATTTTTAGCAATCATAGACTTTGCCGTCGTCAATTCAACAACACCGTCCGACTCGTGTGCTTGAGCTACCTTGTCTACAATGGCTTTTACCTTTCTCACCGTATCTCGAGAGGATTGATTAGTACCTAATTGTAACACCTTATCGGCTAAAATATAGGACACTTCACCATCAAATTCACCTTTCGGTTCAAAAATGCGAACACTAAAATCAAGTAGATTAATAGATGCAAAAGCTCGTAATTTCTGTGATGGCATCGGCAACACAGCCTTATGAGAAACAAGTTCTGTGGCTAAGCTGCCATCATCTTCACTAAATAGTTGATGTGTAAAAGCATCATGAGCTTGGCACAAAAGAATACAGATATAAGATGCATCTGTAATAGCTTCACAGATAATCGTATCAATAACAACAGAATCCGTTGCTTGCTTCATATAGGTAAACAAGCTTTCACCTAAGTTCTTAGATAAATCTATAAACTTGAGATTTCCATTTTTATAATCAACTAATTGTTTACCAAATGGACTTGCATCATGCAAGGTACCTGTTCTAGCAGCTGGATCTTTGAACGCCTTAACTACATGATTGGCAATATAATCTTGTATAGCTTGATCTCCAACCTTTAATTCATGTTCAGAGTATACGGCTAAAGAGGACGTAAAGTCGAAAATCTCTAGTGCCGCCTTGTTAATCTGCATGATGCCTCCTTATAATAGCAAAAACGATTACCCTTTATTATACCACTCTTTTAGTTTTCGTTTATCAACTTTTGAGCATTCTGTAAGGGGTAACATAGGAATTTCTAGAACTGCTTTTGGCCATTCAACTGAAGGTCTTTCGTGATGAATAATTTCTATAATTTTACTTAATTCAGTATTATTCTCTAATACCATATAAGCAACAAAGTCTTCCCCACGTATATCATCATTTATCGTAATAACAGCCACTTCAGAAACGCCCTGTAAGGATTGTAAATACAATTCCATTTCGGGAATAGAAATTTTATATCCCTCCTTTATTGATGACATCACCTTCTCTCCCGTTAAACATAAGATACCCATCACTATCTATATAACCACAATCATTTACAGTATATGTATCAGGAATGCCTTCAATATGATGCTTTGTAGTCACATAAATAACACCGTTCTGCTCTTCTATTCGGACAGATGGAAATGGTCTTCCCACAGTACCTTCTCTATCTAACCACTCTTTACCTGTACAATATGTTATATAGTTAAGCTCAGTAGCACCATAATAAAGAATGAACTCCATGTTCGGACATATTCGTTCTAACTGTTCCATCAACTGTCGATCCAGTACTTGTGATCCTGCGATGATATAGTTAATAGAGTCTACTTTACTTTTGCAATGACGTACTAATAATCGTAATTTTGTTGGTAATGCATATATATGGTCCACATGATATTCTTCAATAAGCTGTATCCATCGATTTGGGCGCAACGAAGTCGTTGTAATAACTGTTCCTCCAGACCATAGCACAGCGATAACCATATTACTAACACCAGTAAAACTAAAGCTTCCATGTAAGAATATTTTTGTATCTTTGTTGATATGAAAAATATCGTTTTGGATATCAAAGAACTCTCTCCACGAGCTTTCACTACGCCACAAAGGTTTTGGACGCCCAGTAGTCCCAGAGGTAAGTACACCAAAGTCAGCTAAAGGTGCCACCCCTTTATATGCTATAATACGAGCCAATTCCTCAACATACTCTGAATCCATCTCGTTATGGCATACCATAGGAATATAACCGGTATACAATCCACCCAACCACTGTACAAGTTGTTCCACAAATGATTGACTCTGAATTAAAGCAACTATATGTTTCGGTGATTCTTTAGTTTGAGCAACATTTACTATACGACTAGTCTCATTAATATCTATGGATAAAATAGCATCATACAAATCACCATATGTATACTTTTTATCATCTACAATTAGAGCAATCTTGTGAGGATCTAATTCTTTATATTGTCGTAAACGTTCAATAATTGTCATTTTACATTCGTTCCATAATTAAAGCAGTTCCTGTACCGCCTGCGCCGGCAATAGCACATAAACCGTATCGACCATTACAGGATTCTAAAGCCGCCATGCAATGAAGGGCTAAAATAGCCCCAGAGCAGCCGTAAGGATGTCCATAGGCTAATGCACCACCAAGCATATTATATTTCCCCATATGCTCAGGGTAGGCCCTATCAAAGAGAGCATCGATGATGGCGAAGGCTTCATTCCATTCCACCACGTCCATATCATCCATGGTCAAATCTGTCCGTTTTAAAATAGCTTTAGTACTTTCAAGAGCACCTTCTGGACTAAACTGAGGATTTCCAGCCCAAGGCATGATACTATGAATTCTAAACGGCCCTTTTTCATTAGATATGTATACAAAAGCAGCACCATCATGAGTTAAACAAGCATTGCCAGCATTTGTAATAGAGTTCTTACCTAATAATGGTTTCATCCTAGATAGAAGTTTTTCATTCATCTTTGGCCTAATACATTCGTCTACACACTCTTTTCCATCTATAAAAAAAGGCATTATATAAGATTGCAAAAATGAATTATCTAAAGCCTTAGTAGCTCTTTGATGACTTCCAATAATATATGGATATAACTCTTCCTTAGTTATATTGTACTTATGGATGGTTCTTTCTGCCCCTTCTAACATAGCTAAAGGAGACCGATCTTGAGGAGTAAATTGAGCTACCTTATATAAACCGTCTCGATCATCTTCAGTTGCATAGATTCGATCTGGTTGTAATGAAGAGCTTTCAATGCCACCAGCAATAGCAGAATTCATCACGCCTGACGCGATATGTGTATAAGCCATTTCAATACTCATCAATGCTGATGCGCATTGCATATCAATTGTTACAGCAGGCGTCGATACCGATAAATTAGACATTAAACCCATTAATCGTCCAATATTTCCACCTGTACCAACTGCATTACCACAAAAAATACCATCCACAGAGTTAATTTCATGTCCTTTAATTAACTCATTAATCAATTGTGCACCCAATATCTCAGGTCTTGTATTTTTATATTGGCCGTTTAACACGCCTATAGGGCTTCTAAGCCCACCATGAATATATACTGACATATAAGCTCCTATAACAAAATGCACAAAAGAGGCACCCCAAGGAATGCCTCTTTTCATTATTACATGCTAAATTTTAATTTTAGTTGCTAGCCAGGATGCAACGAGACATTTTACGATATCCCCAGGAATAAATGGGAACATAACTACAGGCAACGCCGCCCAAAGTTCTGTTTTGGTAACAATCATAAAGCCTGCCACACCAAATAGGTATACTACAGGAATTGTAATTACAAGAGAGCGCCATGCATAAGAGAAAAAGCTCTTTTTAGGCCCTTTAAATACACTTAGTAAAGTATATGCTATTGGCCAAGAGAAGATAAAGCCCCCTGTAGGTCCCAATAATTTACCAAGACCAGCCGTCACCCCCAACGAATACAGGTAGACCAACGGCTCCTAGCAGAACATACACGACAAATACTATAAAAGCATCCTTTGGTTGCAATAATAAGCCTGTTAATGTCGCCACCAAAGTCAATGCGGTTACCATTGCCGGACTAAATGGCAATGGAAATGAAATATATGCTGAAATACATAATAAGGCTGTCAATAAAGCCATTTTTGTTAAACGTCTTGCTTCCATAATTACCTCTAACTAATACATCTTTGTTTTAAAGATGTTGAATCTTCATTTTCACCAAAAAAAGTAGCGGAAAAAGCCAATGTATCCCCTACATAACCTTCTACATGAGCATCCTCAGGGACTTCCACTAAAGTCACCATATCCCCTGCAATGACAGGGGCATGAAAATAAATTGCCATCTGCTGTGCAGATTTACTAATGTTCCAATAATTCCATAAATTTTCTAAAATCATGCATCCCGGTACTACATAAGGAGGCTCACGATGAATCTCATTAGTATCATTAATATCGTTTACAAATCGCACTATATCATCCTTAGAGAAAGATATAGTACGATCATTTTCCTCTTGATGAATGGTAGAACGGATACGAAATTGTCTCGGCACCGGTCGTAAATCAACCATTAAAAAACCTGATTTATCTAGAATACCAATTGTAGTAGTTTTAGCGATTTGATATAAAATACCACAGATAGATTGATCACTTCCTGAAGCATCATAATGCATATGCTTAATAATACTATGTCCTGGTAATCCAAAATCATTATTACATAATGTTTTAAAGAGCGATCTCATATAATCACAGTCCTTTATTTATTCAATAAATTGATTATAATCAACATCTTTTCATTCGTCAACAAAAGTCATTATCCATTTGTTAACAAATATAAAATAATATATCTATATTAGCAAAATGTACTATCAAAAGAAAAGAACCCATGATATATCATAGGTTCTTTCATAAGGTTAAATCTTATAGATTTGTTATTTAAGATCTAGCTCTTTTAAGTATGCCTTGAAGTTTTCACCTAATTCTTCATTGCGCAATGCATACTCAACAGTAGCTTTCAAGTAACCTAGTTTATCACCTGTATCGTAACGAATGCCTTCATAGGCCAATGCATACGTGTCAGTTTTAGATGCTGCTAACGCATCAGTCAATTGAACCTCATTACCTACGCCTGGTTTTGTATTTTCCAAAATATTGAAAATATCTGGAGTTAAAATATAACGACCTAATACAGCAAGTCTAGATGGAGCATCTTCTTGCTTAGGTTTTTCAACCAAGTTATGGACGCGATATAAATTATCAGCCAATGCTTCACCAGATACGATACCATAAGAACTAACTTTATCCTCTGGTACAAATTGAGCCCCTAGAATAATACCAGGATGTTCATCGTAACACTCAATTAACTGTTTAAGGCATGGATTTTCAGGATTATATACAATATCATCACCAAGCAACACAGCAAATGGTTCATCACCAATAAAGGCTTTAGCACATAGTACAGCATCACCAAGACCACGTGGCGCCTTTTGGCGGATAAAGTGAACCTTAATATCTGCTAAATCCTTAATCATAGCCAACTGTTTATTTTTACCTTGGCTTTGTAACAATAATTCTAATTCAACACTGCTATCGAAATGGTCTTCAATAGCACGTTTATTACGACCTGTAATGATTAGGATTTCTTCAATACCAGAATCTAGTGCTTCTTTCACAATATATTGGATAGCTGGTGTATCTACAATAGGAAGCATTTCCTTTGGTTGTGCTTTAGTAGCTGGTAAGAACCGTGTACCAAAGCCAGCTGCTGGAATAACGGCCTTTCTAATACGTTGCATAATTATCTCCTAATTAAAAGTCTTTGCCAACAAATTTGATCTTCCATTGATCATTGTTGCTTCTATGAGCATCTTTATATGTCAAATACATATCAAAGGAATGCAAATCACGATGCCATGTATAGTACACAGAATCAATGTCCCCACTCATCATATTGGTTTTTACGCTTACAGAGAGGTCATCTAGACGAGTTAATTTATAGCTACCACCATAGATGAGTTCTTTTGGAAGCTCTGTCGTATCGAATCGATATGGAGAGTTGTTATAAGAAATATTACGTTGATTATAACTAACCCATACATTAGCACGATTTCCCACTTTAGATTGGAAACGAGCGCCCCAATAAGGCATGCTACGAATCGTACCATTATAACCATAATAATCTCGTTGGTAACCACCTAAGAAACGTAAATCTGCATTTTTCCAAAGCTTAATTGGATCATGAGATACTTCTGTATAATACTCTTTATGAGAACCTTTTACAGAACCCTCTTTCCAATAGCCCGCGTTTACACCACCACGTACAGTAACAGGAGATTTACCAACATGATATGTATGAGTATCTAAACGAGCTTCACCAATCTTTTCTACCCATACAGTTTCATCGTTATACTCATTAGATTCTTTACTATAACCTATGGATGCAGTAGCCCAAGGCAAATAATGTCTATAGCCTACTTTTGGTTTAAATCCAGACTTTGAATACAAACGGTAATCAATATAGGCTTCACCATGCTTACCGATTGGATACTCTGTACTACCATGCAAACCAATGCCATCATCACTACTATATGTAGGTTTTGGAACCAAGGAGAAAATACTAAATTTACCCTCTTTATCATGACGAAGGGATGCTGTATAAGAAGGCAAAGATAAAACCTTGAAGTTTTTAATATAGAAGGATGGTTTTTTGATAACTACTTTATCGCCAGGATATACCTTGATATCTTGACCTTCTACACGATAGTCAGGTGTATGTTTAAAAGCCATCGCATGTTTAGTGGTAACCATGCCTTTTTCTATATGACCAGTTTCACCATCAAATGTAGCATTTTGCCCTTTTACATAGTAAGGGTCATTCCAACCAAAAGCTTGATCGGCTGTAAAATGGTGGTCACTAGTACGATATGTCATATTTTGACCTGTAATATCCTTAGATTTACCGCCATTTTCTAAAAAGCGATATCCACCAACAGTACGATATTCTGTAGTTTTCGTATTACCTTCTATACGCGGAGACATCAAAGTTTGATTACCTTGAGTCACTACTACATCACCTTGTGCATATACATCACCAGTGGACCCTGTATAGGACATTTTATCTGCATCAATACGAGTCGGCAACTGTTCTGTAGGTTGAGCAGACTTTGCCTTTTCACCACGACGTACAACACGGATATTACTATTGTCAGGTGTAGATGCTTTAGAGATTTCTCCAAGATAGGATTGATCAACGCTATCCAATTGATCTTGATATACCGTAGTTGACTCTGTAGCGGCCCATACTGGTTGTGCTAAACAGAAAACACATGCCGCTGCCAGCCATTGTACTTTACGTTTCCTCATGGTTACTAGAACTCCTCTTGCTTTAAGAATTTGTTAATTATTGATTACGCTTTACAACTACGATAGGTTGAGAAACATTTTCTACTTGCTCTTCTTGTTCTTCTACTGCTGCTGGTTCCTCTGTTGTTGTTTCATTTTCATCAACAGCCGCTTCATTAGTATCTACAGTTTCTTCAGATTCATCTGCTGCATTCGGTACAGTTACAGCTTCAGCCAATTCATCATCACTATGAGCCAAACCGTCACCACCAATTACAAGACCTTGAATTGTTACAGAATCTTGAGGTTGTACATAAATTGTTGCACCAGCAGGGTACTCAATATTTTTCCCCTTAACAAAAGCGCCACCTACTAAACCTACCGGTCCAAGTAAAACAGCACCAGCTACGGATGCACCTGCCGCTTTTACTTCATTACGAGTTTTGTCTTTAGCTTCTTTACCTTGTACAGCAGTGAATTCTGTACCATCGATAGCAGGAATAGTATCAAATGTAATATCTAATACACCATTACGACCAAAGGAACGGGCTTTTTTCAAAGAAGTAATTGTACCAGAACCTACTGTACCTGCAGGAACTAATAACACATTGCCATCCATAACATTTTCAGCTACTGTGAAAGCAACAGTGTCGCCTTCATGGCTAGTTTTTGAAGAAACAGCATCATTCAATGTAACTTTGAAAACTTGGTTGCCAGCTAATGTACCCACTTGATTTGTGAGCGTTACATTGCTGCCATATACTTTTGTTTTTAAAGAAATGATACGTTTTTGTAAAGAGCCACTACCAATACGACCATTAACGCTACGTTCCATCTTTTCTACACGATCAACAAGAGAACCTGCATTAATGCTATTTTGATATGTATATTCAAGTGCGTCCATTTCTTCGCGCAAAGAAATATTTGTGCCGCTACCTTCTACGGAGTTATAAAGGGAATCGACACGTTTGCTCAATGTAGCAGAATTGCCATTGAAACCAGTACCATACACGGTTTCATCAAGTTGATTAATGCGGTCCACTACAGCACCATCTTGTACAGCGCCATATACAGTAGTTTCTAAAACATTTGTTTTTTCTGTAACTGTACCAGGAGCAGCAAACGCAGTGCCTGAAATCAAGGATGCCATTAAAAGTGTAAGTACTTGCTTCTTCATAAATTCCTCCACAACGTATCTAATGTATAACTGTTATACAACAGAATAAGCACGGGCCTAAGACCGTGCTTATTCCTGAGTCTACTATTTTATATGCTCAGTGGCCATTAAATTTTCAAATCGATAATCGCAGATACACCTACGCCTTGAACACGAGATGCACCAACTGGGTTTGTGCTATCAACTGGTACTAAACCTTTTACACGAACCATACCGTTAAAGCTACCTTCAACTTGAGCAACCGCTTTAACTTGTTCAATGCTAGATGCTGGGCCAGTTACTTGAGCAGCACCAATATAACCTTTTGTACCAATACTAATGATAGGTACAACTTTAGTTGTGTACTCTGTGCTTAAGTTATTTTGTTTCAATAATTTATTTAAGAAAGAGTCAATTTGAGGACCGAATTTATTGATAACAATACCGATACCACCAATTTTAGCTGCACCACCAAGAATACTGCTAAGGCCGCCAGCTTGAGTAGTCAAGATGCCACCAAATGCAGTTGTAGTTAAACAAATCCCTAGAACAGCTGTAATAATCTTCTTTTTCATAATAAGCCTCCTATAGATACTTATATTTTAACAAATTCTATACATAGATTCTAGTGAAAGTATAAGAACTTACACATAAAGATACTAGCATTGTATAAAAGTCCGATGAACAATCAATGAATTTTACACAACTTAATTTAATACTACTATCCTAAAAGATTATTGTCAACATCTACTATTCTTCACAATCTATAAGTACAAAAATTCTTTTTATACATATAAAATCAGCTAAATATAAAATAATCTTAGTCTATATAATTAGCAGATACGAGGAACTTGATCTTCACCTAACAAATCAATTAAACGGACACCACCAATTGCAGTTTGCAAGCCAACCTTGCCAATATTTTTATCTAATGTTTTACCGATTAATGCAGCTTCTTTACCTTCTTCAAAGCCACGAAGAATAGATAAAACTTCATCAGTAACCGATGGGTCCACCACAAGCACTACCTTACCTTCATTGGCTAAATATAATGGATCATACCCTAAAATATCACAAACAGATTGTACTTCAGCGTGAATTGGTATAGTAGTTTCCTCTACCTTAATACCCACTTGACTTTGGTCTGCAATTTCTTTTAAAACAGTCCCCAAGCCACCTCGTGTAGGATCTCGCAATAGAGCCACTTGAGGGCCCACTTTATCAAGTACAGCATGAACCATATTGTTTAAAGGGGCACAGTCAGTTTTTAAAGAATCAGATAAATCTAATCCAAACCGTTGTCCCATAACAGCAATAGAATGATCTCCAATAGCACCTGATAAGATAATATCCATTCCCGGTTTTACGCGATGTGGACCAATATCTACCCCTGTTGGAATCATACCAATCCCCGCAGTATTTATGTAGATTTTGTCTACCTCACCCTTTTTGACAACCTTAGTGTCTCCTGTAACAATTTGTACATTTGCAGCTTTTGCCATATCTGACATAGTATGAAGGATTTCATCTAACTCATCAAAGGCCAAACCTTCTTCTAAAATGAGCCCACAACTCAAGTATTGTGGAATAGCACCATTCATAGCTAAATCATTCACTGTACCACATACAGCTAATTTACCAATATTTCCGCCAGGGAAAAACGCTGGTTGTACTACATAGGAATCTGTAGAGAACGCCATACGTCCTGCTGTAACGGGAAATTGAGCACCATCGTGTAAAGGAGCTAATAAATCATTTGTAAAATATTTCAAAATAAAACGCTCGGTCAACTCATGACTAAATCGACCACCGTTTCCATGGACTAAGCGAACTCGCTCCATATTAATCCTCCCACGTCGATCCACCACTGGAATAACCATATTTATACCATGCAGCACAACTACCTTCTACAGATACCATGCAGGCACCAACTGGATGGTCAGCAGTACAACTTTTACCAAACAATGGACATTCACTCGGTTTAATAAGACCTTGCAATACACGGCCACATTGACAACCCTTCGGATCAAGAGAAGGTCGTTCAAGATGAATAGGTAATGCACGTTCTACATCATAGGCTGCATATTCGTCCTTTAATCTTAAACCAGAATTTGGAATAACACCTATACCACGCCACGCATCATCACATACATCATATACCTCTTTGATCATCGCTTGCGCTACAGGATTACCCTTCTGCATAACTACAGAATGATATGTATTTCCTACTATAAAATTACTAGTTTTTCGTTGCTCTAAAATATTTGCTATAGCAGACAAAATTTCAAGTCCATCAAAACCAGCAATACATGATGGTATGTGATACTCTTCAGGTAAAGAATTGATATGGTTCTTCACCAATAATAACGCTTACATGACCTGGCAAAATAAATCCGTCAATATGCCCTTCCTGTTTATCCAGTAAAGCTCGCAATGCAGGAGGCACTAATTTATGAGATACAAGGAAGAAAACGTTCTTCAAGCCTGCTGCATGAACTGCTTTTACAGTTGCACAAATAACGGCAATAGTCGTTTCAAAACCTATGGCTAAAAATACGATTTTCTTTTCCGGATATTTCTTACTAAGTTCTACTACCTCTAAAGGCGTATAAATTACATGGATATGCGCGCCCTTTGTTTGAGCTTCACTAAGACTACTATAACTACCTGGCACCTTTAACATATCCCCAAAGGTTGCAATAATAACATCATCACGTTCAGCATAAGCCAAAGCCTTATCCATATACGTTTGATCCGTTACACATACAGGACATCCTGGTCCACTAACAAGTTCAATGCCACTTGGCAATAACTGACGAAGACCTTCACGGAAAATCGATACAGTATGTGTACCACAAACCTCCATAAGTCTCACGGTTTCCCCTGGCTTATGAAGAGCATTGATACGTTTTAACAATGCATCAGCACTGTTCTGCTTTTCCTGCAAAGTAAGCTTCTTCAAGTTCTTCTAGCTCCTTAAAGGCCTCTAATGTTTTTTGTGCCTCTTCTTCATCAACAATTTGTACAGCAAAACCTGCATGGACTAACAACCAGTCCCCTACCTTTGCTTCTGGTACGAGGAGTAAGCTGCAGTCACGGGTAGCACCTGTTAATTCTACAGTGCCAATAACATCATTCACAGCAATTAACTGTGCTGGTACAGCTAAGCACATATTATCTCCTTATATATTACTTTAATAACAAATTCTATAAGTTTACTTTTATGTAAGCAAACTCATTATATATAAATATTTCTAATATTATTGTATCACAATTATGGTATTTATTAAGTGATACTAGCTACATGAGTATATAACTATTTCTGATTACCAATCCATAATTGGCCGAGTGCTAAGCCCCCATCATTGGAAGGAACAGCCTCATTCATATATAAATTGCCTACATGCCAAGCGCGATATATTAACTCTACTAATTTGCGATTTTGAAATACACCGCCTGATATGGCCGCATCACTAATATTATATCGCTCCATTAAATCGGCTGAAGTTTCACATAATGCAATGGCAACTGTTTTATGGAATGATGCTGAAAGATGAGCTTTAGATTCACCTTTAACGATACCATCCATAATAGATTGAACAGTGGGAGTAAAATCAAGAATTCGACCGTCATAGTTATAATCAAGCAATATGCCTTTTTCATCACCACATAAAGATTCTAATGCAATAGCAATTTGCGCATCATAGGTATGAATCATGCCTAGGCCTAAAAGAGAACCTACTGCATCAAATAAACGTCCACAACTCGTTGCTTGAATCATAGGCATTGTAGATTGTAATGCTTTATCTAATATTTCCCAACCTTTAGGTAGCCTATTCATCCAATCTTGGTAAACAGGTGGAATATCATTACCATAATAATTTCTGATATACCATAAGGCTTGACGCCATGGCTCAGAAACCGCTTTTTCTCCACCTGGTAACGGTGCTTCATGGATATGAGCTAATCGTTGATATTGGTTACCTTTACAAAGGAGAAATTCACCGCCCCATACGCTTCCATCTGGACCATATCCTGTACCATCCATGGCAATCCCTAGTACAGGGCCTTCTAGATTGTGTTCTGCCATAACTGATGCGATATGAGCATGATGATGTTGGACAGGTATAACAGAAATCTGTGAACTTTTACCAATACGTTCCCCTAAGTGAGAAGAGAAAAATTGAGGATGACTATCTACAATGATTTTCTCTGGTTGTATAGAAAATAATTTCTCATATCGGTCAATAGTCCACTCCAAAGTTGCATGAGTAGATGCATTCTGTAGATCACCAATATGTGGTCCTACAAGAACTTCAGAACCTTTATTCATAGCGAAAGCATTTTTTAAATCACTACCCATGGCTAATATCGAAGTTTGCCCTGAAATTTCACAATGAATAGGTTCTGGTACATAGCCACGACTACGACGAATAAATCGAGGTTTCTTATGAATAACAGTTACAACAGAATCATCGAGAGGTGCATAAATTTTCCGATTGTGGACCAAAAAAGTAATCCGCCACTGCCCCTAACTCTTCAAATGCTTGATTATCATCATATAAAACGGGATCACCACTACGATTGCCGCTCGTCATGACCCACGCCGCATCTGATGGTAATAGTACCTCATGCATCGGTGTATATGGTAACATTACACCAAGCATATGATTATCTGGCGCTACATGGGTACTCAAATGGACTAAACTATGGTGATTTCTTTCTAATAATACGATAGGACGTTCCATTCCAGTCAAAATATCTAGTTCTACATCACTAAGATGGACTAGCTCGATTGCCGTATCTAGAGACCCCACCATAATTGCTAGTGGTTTATGTGGTCTGTTTTTACGCTTACGTAAGCGTTGGACCGCTACATCATTTCGAGCATCACAAACTAAATGATAGCCGCCAATCCCCTTTATAGCGATAATACTACCTTCGTTAATTAATTCACGAGTTGTATTCCATACATTTACTGTATCTACAACCGTACGATTAGGTTTATATAGAGTATAATGTGGCCCACAAAGAGAACACGCATTAGGTTCAGCACGATAACGGCGCCCCTCTATATCCTCATATTCAGCCTTACAAGCTTCACACATAGGAAACTCATCCATCGTCGTTCGCTCACGATCATAAGGTAGAGATTTAATAATCGTATACCGAGGACCACAATTTGTGCAATTAATAAAAGGATATTCTTTCCTACGCTTGTCCCGTTCTAGTTCTTTAAGACAGTCATCACATGGCGCTGTATCAGCACTAATAAACGTACTAACCTCTTCGCCTAATGGAGAGGGCTTCACAGAGAACTCAACTTCATTGTTTTGTATAGTAAGATGTTCTACCCGTTGACTTGTAATACGGCACAATCGAGGTTGGTCATCTTGAATCGCATCTAAAAACAACTGCAAATCACTAGTATAACCTTGTATCTCGACGTAAACACCTTGGCTATCATTATATACAAAACCTGTTAAACCTAGGGAATGTGCCCACATAGAAACAAGGGGCCGGAATCCGACCCCTTGAACTATACCGGTATAACGAATTCCCCAGCGTTCTATAGTTTGATTACTATTTTGTTTCATATAAACTCCTACTATAGACGGAGAATTAATGGCTATTAACCTAATGCTACAGGAATACTGCCATCAATGCCAGCTTGTTCTAACTCGGCTTGAATCATAATAGCGCATTCAATACGTTTCTTTGTAAGCGGCAGCCAAACTCATAAGGCGTTTGTAAATCTCCACCCAATGTAATGTTGTTAGCATGACAGCCACCAGAACAGAAGAATTTCGCCCAACATTCAGCACAAGTTGGTTTAGAGAATACATGTGTATTACGGAAATCTTTAGAATTTCTGTATTTTGTAATCCATCATACATTGCCAAGCACATATCCATCTTTACCTACGAATTGATGACATGGGTAAATATCGCCATTAGGTACGACTGCCATATATTCATGACCTGCCCCACAACCACGAAGGCGTTTAGCCATACATGGACCGCGATACAAATCCATACGGAAGTGGAAGAAATTAAACTTCTCACCCCAACCATCTAATTGACGTTGTAAATAAATATCTGCTAATTTTTCATATTCTTTTTCCAATACAGGCCAATCCTCTTCGCGAAGAACATAGTCCCCCTCTTCACCTACTACAGGCTCCATTGATAAATGTTCGAAGCCAAGATCAGACATAGCCATAACGTCTTTTGTAAAGTCTAAGTTTTTATGTGTATACGTACCACGTACGTAGTATTCAAGGCCATGGCGTTGTTTTACAGCATTGATAAGGTTTTTAGCAATATATTTGTAGGATTCAGCACCACTACCAGCTACAGGACGCATCGCATTATGTACAGATTCACGACCATCCAAAGATAATACAAGGCTCATCTTATGTTCGTTTACATAGTCGATTTTATCTTGTGTTAACAGCATGCCATTTGTAGTCAATGTAAGCTTGAAAATCTTATTGTGCTTTTCTTGAATGGATTCAATATATTCAACTGTTTGTTTAACAACATCCCAGTTCAATAAAGGTTCTCCACCAAAGAAGTCTATTTCACAATGTTGACGAGGGCCGCTCATTTTAATGAGGAAGTCCACTGCACGCTTCGCCACATCAAAACTCATTAATTCGCGTTTTACACCGCCGTAATCACCTTGGCTGGCAAAACAGTATTTACATGCTAAATTACAATCATGAGCAATATTTAAGCATAATGCCTTAACAATAGGTTTTCACCTACTACGAGTTTAAACTCTTTACTCATCGGTGCAAATAATTGCTCTGCTTTAATGAGCTCATCTAACTCATCCATAATCTCATCAAGTTCTACGGCATCTTCTTTAGCATCTAATGCAGCATGTACTGCATCGCGATTAGTGCCATCATATATGTCAAGAACTCTATCAATGAGTTCGTCGATAACGTGAATAATACCACTATTAACATCTAAGCAGTAATAGTTATCCTTCATCCGAAACTTATGGATCATTGGTTTTAATTCTAACATGGTACCTCCAATTATTATGTATGGTAAAAGTTCTACTATATAGAACTTTCTAGATAATTGTACCACATTTCCACGCTAAACGTTATGAAAAGAGTCATAAAGATATACCATACAAAGTATGTATTATACACATAAATAAAAAAGGCCCGCTAAGCGAGCCTCTTTATTATTTTTGTTTGCAAACTTGGTTACCAACTGTGCAGCTTGTTTTGCAAGCGGATTGGCAAGATGTTTGACATTCCCCACAACCGCCAGTTTTAGCAGTTTTTTGCAAGGATTCAGTGTTGATAGTACGAATACGTTTAGCCATGGTTATCCTCCTCAATACTTATCGAATGATATTTATTTTATCATATTTATGAAAAGCCTGTAAAATACTATTTAGTTATGTTTTCTTCTACAGATTTTATTTTATTAACTTCTGTAGTTTTATTTTCATCCGCTCCTACTGTTGTTGCAGCGCTTGTAACAGCATCAGTTTTTTCTTTCTTAGGAGTATCCTTACGCAATACCTTACGTAATGCCAATGCAACTGGAGTAACGATAACAGCTGCAAAAACAGCTTCTGGAATACCATGCGTAACAGATAAGAATACAATAGAGCCTAAAACTTGATCTGGGCTTAGGTTCATTTTAATAGCAAACATATCTGCGTAAAGCAAGAAGATAAGTCCCATAACCATAATTGTATGGAATACAGTACCCATAAATGCAGATACAAGAATGCGTGGACCTTGAGGTGCTTTCCACAATAATAAGTATACTAAATATGCTAATACAGGGAAAAGTATACGTGGTAACACAGAAATGATTGGATTAATGAATAGTGGGGATAAAATATTAGGTGCTGTAATATTTTGCCACAAGCTATAGCAACCAAAGATAAAGCCTACAAAGGCACCTACCTTAGGGCCCTCTACAATAGCACCAATAAGTGTCGGTACATGTAGAGTTGTCACATTAAGAGGCCCCAATGGAATAATCCCATATCCAGATACACCTAATGCGATTGTGATCCCCGCCAACAAACCAATAATGGTAAGCTCACGAATAGTAATACCACTCTTTTTCTCTTTTTTAACCTTTTTACGTTCAACGGGGCTAGTCGTTTCATTGCCTGGGATTGATACAGTTGAGTTATCATCCACTAGACGTTCATTGTTGTTCATAGATCCTCCTTCGTTCTCATTCCTTACGGATATAAGTCGAAACTAGAAATTAAATACGTTCACGGCGTCGTGAAATAATACCACGCTCTACCAATGCACCTATAATCACTGCTACACCTGTCATACCAGCTTCTAACAAAGTTGGGGTAACAAACACTAGTGGATTACCTTGATACGTTGGAAAACGGTGGGAACTAAAGATAAAACAAACTCTGGAATATAACCACCATATAAAATATGGGCATTCATAGCGAGCCATAAACCAGCAGTTAAAACAATACGAAATAATCGTATACCTTTATAGGCTAATTCTCTTGGGTATAAATAGAATACGAATACCAATAAGGATATAAGTAATGACACCAATTCTGCAAAGAGTATATTTACATTCATAGATGACGCATACATGAAATAAACCATTGGATCTTGTAGATCAATATAGAGGAGTGAACCAATATATAAGAATGGAATTGGAATAGTATATCCAATTATATCGAGTGCTTCATCTACCATTCCCCATCGATGATTTCGATTGAAAAACTTAGTAGCTAGCAACCCACAAAGTTCAATAAGTACTTGAACTATAAAATACACCACGAAAAGAAGCAACGCTGTTACAATTCCACTATCTGCAGTAAAGCTAAAGGGCGTATGAAGAAATGAAAATACTGTCCACCAAGCCCAACTATACGTATGATATCCCATACTCAATGGTAAATCGTCATTAAATTTAGCATTCTTCAATCTTCGTACCATGAGAGGTATTACAAGAGACAATACAGGGAATACTAATATTGGTAATGCTAATGCGCCACTCAAGGAAAGAACTGTCGTTACAGCACTTACAAATAATGCACAAACGATGGTGAATAACCAGAAATTCTTATTCATTACGGCCTCCTACTAAACGAGTAAGACCATATGCAAAAATCAAGCTAATAGTAACACCAATATACATAGCTACTAAAAGAAAGCTACATCTCGACCAACTGTTGGCCAGCTCCATAACATGGATAAATCTACACCGAGAAAAATACCTTTATAGCTAATGCCGTGGATTATAATCCAACTTACAACATAAGCAATACGGCTAATCGATTTTCCATCTCCAAAGGTACTACTTTTAAACGATAAATATGCCCAAGGCATTATTAGTGATAAAAGTAAATACCATACAAGTGCTACGGTAGCACTTGATCCATTATGAATCATATATGCAATAATAGGAATTACTACGATAAATAGATTCAAATAAACGGATCTTTTACAAATATCCATTAATGTGTTCATAAAGATCTCCTATGATATGTAATCTCTTTGTATTTTACAATAATCATAGATAAATGTCATCAAAAAAGAAAAACCTCCATACAGGTAAATGAATACCTTATATGGAGGCTTCTAATTAAGCTACTACAGAGTCAGCTGTTACATCAATTGTAGGAACAGTTTCCTTTGGTTCTTTTCAACAATGGAGTCATGCTTTCTAAGCCGATACCCAATGTGAATAGATTATGCAACCATGCTGTTTGGCTTGGCGGCATAATACCGAGTACACCACCACCTACAAGGGCACCATTGAAACCAACGATACCATTGTAATTTGCTTTGATGCGTTTCATCAATGCCATAGAAATGCGGCGTAAATCTACAAGAGCTTGTAGATGATCGGAAGAAATAGTAACATTTGCAATTTTTTGAGCAATTGGAGCGCCTTCATTCATAGCGATACCAACATGTGCTTCGGAAATTGCTGGGGAGTCATTAATACCATCCCCTACCATCATAACAGTATAGCCTTCAGCTTTTGCTTGTTTTACATAAGCTGCTTTATCTTCTGGCAATACTTCAGCATGCAATTCATCGATGCCGAGTTCGTCAGCTACACGTTGTGCATTACGTTTGGAGTCACCAGTCATCATAACAACCTTTTTAATGCCCAAAGTGTGTAAATCAGCTATAACTTGTTTTGCTTCCTCTCGAACAGGGTCTTTAATACAAATAACCGCTGCTAGTGTACCTCCAATAGCGAGGTAAATATGGGAAGATGAATTTGGTAAATTATTGAACTTTTCTTGTTCATCTGCAGGAATTTTTGTCTTTTCATCATCAAAGATGTAGTGAGCACTACCAATACGTACACGGTAGCGACCGACTTTAGATGCAATACCATGAGCTACAACGTATTCTACATCGGAGTGCATTTCCTTGTGAGGCAAGTCATGATCCTTAGCAGCGTACAATTGCTTTGCCATGGAATGAGGGAAATGTTCCTCAATACATGCAGCCAATTTTAACATTTCATCTGCATCATGACCATTAAATGGAATGATTTGTTCAAACTCAGGTTCTGCTTTTGTAAGAGTACCTGTTTTATCGAATACAATCATATCTGCTTGTGCAATTTGTTCTAAGAATTTACCACCTTTAACAGTGATACCGCGTTTAGATGCTTCTTGCATAGCGGAAAGTACTGCTAATGGAATGGATAATTTAAGAGCACAAGAGAAGTCAACCATTACGAAAGACAATGCTTTCATTACATTACGAGTCAACAAGTATGTTAAACCAGCACCAATAAAGCTTATTGGAACTAATTTATCAGCCATGCGGTATGCTTGTTGTTCCATACCGGATTTCATTTGTTCAGACTCTTCAATGAGGTTAACGATTTTTTCGTAACGAGATGTTTTGGATGTGCTACGTACTTCTACAATAGCTTTACCGTCTTCAACAACAGTACCTGCATATACAGAACTGTCTTGATCGCGACGAACTGCTTCTGGTTCACCAGTCATGGAGCTTTCATTAACAAGAACAACACCATCGATAACGACGCCATCCAATGGAATCACTTCGCCTTGGCGAATAATGATTTTATCACCTGCCACAACTTCGTTAACTGGCTTGCTCACTTCAATGTCGTCAACTAAAACCCATACTTTATCAACATTCAAAGACATGCTTTGAGCGAGATTTAATACAGATTTACGGTGAGTCCATTCTTCTAAGATATCACCAATACCCAATAGGTACATAACAGCGCCAGCTGTAGGATAATCTTTTTGAAGTAAAGCTGCACCAATAGCAACACCGTCGAGAACCTCTACGGTTAACTTACGTTGCCACAATGTTTTAATCGCTTTGCCGATAAATTTAATACCGTCAAACCATGCCCATGCTGCCGCAATCGGTGCAGGAAGCACTGCTTTTTTACCTAAGTAAAGTGCAGTGCGGTTAATCATCATTTCACGGTATTTTTTATTTACCAAGCGTGGTGAATATTCGTTCAAAGCAGGTGCTTCGGACAAGTTTAAATCGCGTAGACCTAGCACTGCTTCACGCACAGCATCAGAATCGCCAGTATGTTTAATGGCGATTTGACTGCTACGAGTGTAGAAGGTTACATCTACAATTGCATCATTAAGGAGTAATGTATCCTCTACATAAGCAGCTTCAGCTTCTGTAAAGCGATGACCTGTTACCTTAATATGCAAGCGATTTCTGAGTTTTTTTACTACAGAAAATTGTAACATATGTGCAATCCTCTAATTATTTGTTTTCTTCAAAGATTTCTTCGTTGCGTGCTTCGTTGATTTCTTGAGCTTCTGCCAATACATCAGATGCAGATGCTTGTACTTTTTCAGCTGTTTCTAATACAGTTTCTTTAGCGCGAAGACCAGCTGCCACGATACCAGCATATACTTTTTTAGCGTCTTTAGAAGTTAAAACTTTAAGACCTACAGTACCCAATGCAAGACCTGCTGCGAATAAGTTAGCGTTTTTAAGATTTTTTTGATCGATGTTGAACATGATAATATTCCTTTCTACTAAATATGATAAAAAATTTAATTACTATATTTGAAAAGAGGAGCCATTATAGAGACCCCTCTTTCAAATTCAGAATTCGTATCAGCTTACTTAGCGGTACGTTTAATGCCTAGTGCTTTATTGGAACCATCACAGCTGCAGTTACCACCGCAACCAGAAGATTTTTTAGAGCCAGACTTGGAGCTACCGCCACCACAGCCGCAGCCACCTTTACCAGACATTTGTTTGTAAAATTTATTACCGATATAAGCTAATGCTAATACAACTATGAGTCCTATAACAAGATTATCCATTATTATGCCTCTTTCTCAATATCTACTAAATTATAATATGTGTATTAGTGATAAACAAGATAAAAGCAATATCTAAAGGATATTTCCCTTTTCTCATTATCATTTAACCACGAATATTGATAATTATCAAGTATTTTTTAAATTACTTATAACAAAATCGCAATTTTTAAATTCATTTTTGTTTAAAGAATCTAAAGGTGGCTAAACTCTCCTATTTAGCGACTTTAGATTAGAAACCTAATGCGCGACCAATGTTATAGAAGATGAAACATGCAATCCATGCAAATGTATTTTCATAGCAGAACATGAAAGCAACCCATTTCCAAGAGCCTGTTTCACGTTTGATAACAGCTAATGTTGCCAAACAAGGTGGGTAAATTAAGATAAACAACATCATTGTCAAACCAATTAATGGTGTAAAGTGAGAGTCGTTTTGTAGGTACTCAGTCAACGGTGCTGGATTTTTATCATCACCACCTACTGCATATACTGTACCCAATGTAGAAATTACTACCTCTTTAGCCGCTAAACCAGCTACTAATGATAAGCCCATTTTCCAATCAAAACCCAATGGTTCTAGCACTGGATTGATAGCTTTACCAAAGGATGCTGCATAGGATTGTTCAATTTTTTCAGAAGCTTGTTCTTTATCAAGTTTGTCATTTTCAGCATCTAAATTAGCACTGTTTTTATACATTGCCCATGCTGCTGGGAACAAGTCTTTATTTTCATCTTTAATATCATTGAATAATTCAGGTGCTTCAGAATCATCCTCTACTGCTACTTCAGGTTCATCTTCTCCTGCTTGCTTAGCAGCATCAGTAGCATCTTGTACAGTAGATTTCATATCTTCAACAATTTTATCAACTACATCTTTTTGGTCATCTGTAGCAATACCGAATTGAGCTAATGTAGCTGCATCTTTTACTTCATACTCTTGAGCAACTTGTTCTTTCATTGCATCATAGTCTTTAGAGTATTCTACATCCATTGGGTACGCAGTAAGGAACCAAATCAAGATAGATGCAGCCATGATGAATGTACCAGCTTTAATGATGTACAATTTAGCACGTTCGTACATGTGCATCCAAGTAGCTTTCAATGTAGGTAAATGATATGGAGGTAGTTCCATTACAAATGGTTCAGCTTCACCTGCAAATAAGAACTTACGGAAGATCTTTGCAAAGATAATACCGAAAATAATGCCCAAGAAATATACAGAAAATACAACAAATGTACTATCCCAACCATTTGGGAAAATGCATTTGCAAATAAGATATATACCGGTAAACGAGCAGAACAGCTCATGAATGGTGTAATTAAGATTGTAACCATTCGATCCTTATAGTTATCAAGGATACGAGCGCCCATTACGGATGGTACGGAACAACCGAAACCTAAAAGCAACGGAATAAAGGATTTACCATGCAAACCACAAGCGCGCATTACACGGTCAATAACGAAGGCTGCACGAGCCATGTAACCAGTATCTTCCAAGAAAGAAATGCCAAGGAAGAGTAATAAAATTAATGGTAAGAATGAAAGTACCGCACCTACGCCGGCAATAATACCATCAGATACGAGTGACTGTAATTGGCCCTCTGGAATAGTCTGAACCGCATAAGCTTGTAATGCAGCAAAACCATCCTCGATCCAACCTTGAGGAATACCACCAACGAAGTTAACGAACGCAAACAATAAGTACATAACAACCATAAAGATTGGTAAGCCCCAAATTCGATGCGTTAAGATTTTGTCATAACGGTCAGAGCGTGTTTCCAATTGAGTTGGCGCTTGTGTTAAACATGTATTATATACTTCTACTGCAAAGCGGTGACGATATTCTTGGAAGACAATATCAAGATCAACTTGATCCTTAATTTCTTCACGAATAGCTTCCGCTTTTTGAATAACAGCTTCTGTATTATCAAAGCGCATAACTTTGCCAATAACGTCAGCATCTTTTTCTAACAACTTAACAGCAATCCAACGAAGTGGATATGTAACAGTGCCCGCTTGTTTTAGCAATTCTACAAGTTCACTAATTTTGCCTTCTAACAAATCACCATAGTTAATTGTTACACCAGGAGCTTTTTGAGAAGCAGCTACACTAATTGTTGCTTCTAACAAGTCTTTTGTACCAATGTTAGTACGACCTACTGTGCTAACAATTGTAGCCCCTGTCATTTCTGCCATTTTTTTTAGGTCGTATTTGATGCCCATTTCTTCAGCAACGTCAGCCATGTTTAGAGCAATAACCATTGGCTTTTCAAGTTCCAATAATTGTGCAGCTAAATATAAGTTACGTTCCAAGTTAGATGCATCAAGAACATTAACAATAACATCTGGGTTATCATTTACGATAACATTACGCGCTACTAACTCATCCAAGGAACGTGCAGTTAAGCTATATGTACCTGGTAAGTCAATAAACAATAACTCATGGCCATCAAAATTAGTATGGCCTTCCTTTTTTTCTACTGTAACGCCGGCATAGTTACCAACGTGTTGCTTCGCCCCTGTGATATTGTTAAACATTGTAGTTTTACCACAGTTAGGGTTACCTGCTAAGGCAATGCGAATTTGCCCATTTTCTGCCATGTGAACCTCCTATTGAACCTCTACATCAATCATGCCAGCTTCGCTTGTACGAAGTGCTAATTCAAAGTTTTTTACTTTGATTTCCACCGGATCACCCAAAGGGGCATACTTCATAACATGGATTTTTGTACCATGTACAAGACCCATGTCAATTAGACGATGCTTAACGTTGCCACTGCCATGTAGTGTAACAATAAGACCAGACTCACCTGGTTTCATGTCTTTTAACTTTTTGATAGCCATACGACACCTCCTAATTATTGTACCTAACAACCTCATATTAAACACACCAAATAATAATGCGTATTAATATCTTAAATTATTATATCAAAGAAATCATTAATTTCAACAATTATTATCATTTTTATGGTTATTTTTTATCTCATATCTATATTTTTATTATCATATTTAATATGAGAATTATTTTATCATTAATCAAAATAACCCTGTAGGGTATAGTTTTTATGAACCAATACAAATCATAATTGCTTCACCAAATAAGAAGTACTACTAAGATTATCATTATTAATAATTTAATCATTCTCAATTAAATATTAAATTTTTATTCAAATATGAATACTTTAATGTTTTTTATTCTCATAAACATACATGCATTTTATTATTTTTCAATATATTATCATTTAAATATACCAACATACACATTCTTTATGGCAACTTAATTTCCCATCTAATAATAATCAATATAAATAACAATTCAATTTATTTGCCCCTACTATGTGCATAAGGTATAATTAATATAATATGTATTATAGAAAGGACGATCCATGAAATCTTTTAAATCTCTAGGCGTTTGTGATGAACTCATCCAAGCCCTTCAAAAACAAGGTATCAAGGAGCCAACTCCAATTCAAGAACAAGCCATTCCTATAGTTTTCAAAGGGAATGATGTCATAGCAAAAGCTCAAACAGGCACAGGCAAAACATTAGCCTTCTTATTACCTATTCTTCAACGTGTTCACACAGATGTGCATCAAGAACAAGTGCTTATCATTGCACCTACGCGAGAACTAGTAAAACAAATTTCTGACGAAGCAAAAGAAATAGGTACCATTTTAAATGTGGATATCCTCCCTCTTATCGGCGGCAAAACGATTGAAGCACAGTTACAACAATTAGGACGTCGCCCTCAAGTTATCTTAGGTACGCCTGGCCGTCTATTAGATCATGCTAAGCGTGGTTCACTCCACTTAGATTGTATTCGTCGTGTCGTACTCGATGAAGCCGATCAAATGCTCCACATGGGGTTCTTACCGGATATTGAAAACCTCATCAGCCAAACAGATGCTAATAGACAACTTTTACTATTCTCTGCAACAATCCCAGATAAGATTAGAAACCTTGCAAAAGCTTATATGTCAAAACCAGCCTCTGTAACAGCAGAAGGTAAGCATGTTACATTAGAATCTATTGATCAACGTGTATACATGATGAATCCAGAGGAAAAAACAGAACGCCTCATCAAAATGATTGAAGAAGACAATCCATTCTTGGCCATTGTTTTCTGTAATAAACGTGAAGGTGCAATTCGCTTATCCTATGAGTTAACTGCAGCAGGCCTAAATATTGCTGAAATGCATGGCGATTTGACACAAGGTCGCCGCACTCAAATATTGCGCGATTTTGCAAAGCTAAGACACAAATCTTAGTAGCAACAGATATTGCAGCTCGAGGTATCGATATTGAAGGCATTACACATGTTTATAACTACGACGTACCACGCGACGTAGATTACTATATCCATCGTATTGGCCGTACTGGTCGTGCGGGCAACTCCGGTGTAGCTATTACATTTGCCACACCGCAGGATGAATCTTGGCTACGACGTATTGAGCGCGCCATCCAAGCAACGCTTACCAAATACACTAAAGATGGACAAATTAAGACTAAAGGTAATGCAAGTGCGGCACCAAAACGTGCAAAATCTTCTGGCAAACCTAAGATTACAAGTTCCTATCAATCTACAAAGGCTAAAGCTCATAAAGCTCGTGGCCATAAAGGTGCTAATACACGCCAACGCCGCACTTCTACGTCTCAAACTGGACGTCGTGGTAAACGCAGATAAAACTAAAGACGCGTACAGATTAATCTGTACGCGTCTTTTTTATTTGTTCGCATAAATACTTGGCGTGCCATTTACATCAGAACATTGTGTCTTGCATTGAGATCGATTACTGCAAACCCAGTTAATACGTCCTCTCGCCTCTTGCTTAACAAAATACCCTTCTTTACATCGTGGACATTTATATTGTTTATCTTCGTCAGCTACAATGATATTACTTTCACCTGTTGAAGTCTCTCCATCGATTGGTTGTGTATGTTTACAAGTTGGATAATTGGTACAACCTAAAAAAGCACCATATTTACCATTACGTTGTTGCATATGTCCCTTATTACATTTCGGACATATAGGCAAAGTAGATAAGTCTACATTTTCATTATCCATAGGTCGTTTACGATTTTGATTCGTTATCGTGCGAACTACATTTGGCATCATTTGACCAGAATTTACCTGTTTATCAAAGCCAAGCTTATCAATCAACAACTGTAAAAACTTAACTTGATCAGACAAGAAGGAATCCTAAGGTATCCTCCCCTTCACTCATGAGGGCCAAACGTTCTTCCCAAACAGCCGTTTCATCGGGATACAATAATTCATCAGGCAATGCATCTACTAAAAGATAGCCCGTTTCCGTAGGTGATAGAACTTGCTTCTTACCAGATGTTTTCATAAAGCCACGACTGATAAGTTCGTCAATAATATTAGCGCGGGTTGCCTCCGTACCTATACCAGATACAGCCTTTAACTGTTTTTTCAAATCTTCGTTTTTTACAAATTTATGAATTTCCTTCATCGCTTGCAACAATGTAGACGGTGTAAAGCGAGAAGGCGGCTTAGTTTGCTTCGCCTCTACAGAGGAATCCGTGTAAAGGACAGAATCATTTTTCTTAACAGCCGGCAAATGATCCGTTTCTTCTATAGCCTCTTTTTTAGAGTCAGATTCTGCACCACGTTCATCAGTTAAATCAGGTTCATCATTATCTGTCACCGATTTGGACTTTTGTCGTTTATAAAGCAACTTCCATCCTTCGTCTATAACTACACGACCATTAGCAACAAACTCTTCCTTACATTGCTCCACTACAATTTTAGTTTGTTCATACACGTGCTCACCATAGAATTGAGCAATATAAGCCTGACTAATGAGGAAGTAAATATTGCGCTCCTCACGAGACAAACTATTCATATTGGAGGCTACCGTAGTAGGAATAATTGCGGTGCGCGGATAGAGGATCAGCATCTGTAATTGTGCTAACCTTTCATCTCCAGCATTCTGCAAATTATTGATGATAGCATTGCGATCACCATACTGATTTGGTGGTAAATATTCACAATCAGAACGAGGATACGTAGTCAACTTTTTCTCATATAATTTCTGAGCTGTATCAAGTACAGTTTGCGGATCATAGGAGAATGCTTTACCAGCCAATACCTGTAACGATGACAAGGATAATGGTAGGCGTTGTACAACTTTCTTTTTAGATTTTGTAACCGCCTTAATGATACCATCTGGACCAGCTTGCAAGCGCTCAACCAATTCATCTGCAATAGCCTTATTTATGAGACGACCATCTGGATCAAGTCCCTTTTGTTCATCTGTAGGTTGCCACGTAGCCCAGAACACACCATTTGGATGGTTATATAAAATCTTTAGTGTGAAATAATCGACCGGTTTAAATGCGGCTAATTCACGTTCTCTACGAACTACTAATGCTAACGTTGGAGTCTTAACACGACCTATAGGTAATGTTACCTTATTACCTTTATATCGTTCAGATAAGGTATATGCGCGAGATAGGTTCATTCCAATAAGCCAGTCTGCACGCTCTGGCCAATGCAGATTGATATAAATTGTGAAAGTCTTTATTATCACGCAAATCATTAAGAGCTGCACGAACAGATTTTTCGTCCAATGCATTTAATAAAATACGCTGTACAGGTTTTGTATTTCCTACGTAATATAAAACCTCATCAACTAACAACTGCCCTTCCCTATCCGGGTCACCGGCGTTAACGATAATATCAGCTTTACCGATAAGGTCTTTCACCGTTTCAAACTGTTGACGACTACTATCCGTAACCAGTAATTTCCACTCATCAGGCACAATAGGTAAATCTTGAGGGCGCCAGCGAACATATTTATCATCGTAATCACCAGGTTCTGCTTGATGTAATACGTGCCCTACAACCCAAGTCACCACATCATCACCTTGGATAAAATAGCCATTCCGTTTTTGGATATTCTTGTTTTCTGGCAAGCATTTACTAATTTCGCGAGCCATGGATGGCTTTTCCGCAATAAATAACCGCATGGTCCCCTCCTTAACATAAAATAACGGCTATTCCCCTAAGCCGCTCTTTGAAATCTCATTATACTACAATTTAGTGGTCATAACTACCAAAATCATGTATAATTTTAAAGATATAAATGATGTGAAAGTTATATAATAAGACAAGGCTTTACAAACGAAACAATAGAGGTGAACTATGACATTTTTAGAAGAAGTGCAACGTCGACGTACGTTTGCTATCATATCTCACCCGGATGCGGGTAAAACTACATTAACAGAAAAACTACTTTTATACGGTGGTGCCATTCACTTGGCGGGGTCAGTTAAATCTCGTAAAACAGCAAAACACGCCGTATCTGACTGGATGGAAATCGAAAAACAACGTGGTATCTCCGTAACAAGTTCTGTGTTGCAATTTGACTATGATGGTTGTCGCGTCAATATCCTAGACACCCCTGGTCACCAGGACTTTTCTGAAGATACATATCGTACCTTAATGGCTGCAGATAGTGCTGTCATGTTGATTGACGTTGCAAAAGGTGTCGAAGCGCAAACAAAAAAACTATTTGCCGTATCTAAAGAACGCGGTATCCCTATCTTTACCTTTGTAAACAAGATTGACCATTTCGGTCGCAGCCCATTTGACTTGATGGAAGAAATCGAAAATGTTCTCGGCATTCGTACATGCCCTATGAACTGGCCAATTGGTATTAATGGTGAGTACAAAGGCGTATACGATAGAGAGCATGAAACCATCGAGCTTTTCGCAAAAGACGAAACACATGGTCAAGAAAAGTTAGCCTCTGAAAAAGGAGCTTTGACTGACCCTCGTATGAAAGAATTATTGGGCGACGATGTATACCAAGCATTGCTTGATGACATTGAATTATTAGATGTTGCAGGCGATCCATTCGATTTTGACAAAGTTCGTGCAGGCGAATTAACGCCAATGTTCTTCGGCTCTGCTATGACTAACTTTGGGGTAAAACCATTCTTAGAGAAATTCTTAGAACTTGCTCCATCTCCTGCTCCACGCCAAGCTGTGGAAGAAATGGTACAACCTACAAGCGAAGACTTCTCTGCCTTAGTATTTAAAATCCAAGCGAATATGGACCCTAACCACCATGACCGTATCGTATTTATGCGTATCTGTTCTGGTAAGTTCGAAAAGGGCATGTCCGTATTGCATCGCCAATCTAATAAAACGATTCGTCTATCTCAGCCTCAACAGTTTTTGGCTACAGAACGTACCATCGTAGAAGATGCATATCCAGGAGATATTATCGGTGTCTTTGACGCTGGTACAATGGGTGTAGGTGATACACTGTGTGCTCAAAAACACAAGGTAACATTTGGCGACTTCCCTGTATTCCCACCAGAGTTCTTTGCTCGCGTATCGCCAAAAGATACGATGAAGCGTAAGCAGTTCCAAAAAGGAATGACGCAATTAGCCCAAGAAGGTGCTGTTCAAATCTTTGAACAACCAGGTGCTCTTGATTCCTTCGTAGTTGGCGCTGTAGGTATGCTTCAATTCGAGGTTCTGGAATACCGTTTAAAAAATGAATATGGTGTTGATTTATTAAATAATACATTACCATATAGTGTTGCTCGTTGGATTGATGGTGAAGTAGATATCGCTTCTTTAAAAGGGGTAGATAATGCGATGATTGTTAAGGATAATCGAGATCGCACCGTAGTCCTCATTTCCAATGAGTGGCAAATGGGTTGGGTTCAGGAACGTAACCCTGATGTTACATTCTTAACCACTCCAAAACTTCATCACGAACTATAATATAGAATTATATGCCCTCTCGCTAAGTAAGAGAGTTGCTATATTATATACAGTAGTGTAATCGTAAATCACAATAACATCTAATAAGATGCGAAGACTTTATAACTTACGACTGGAATATATTTCTCAATATATAAAAATTAGAAATATATTCCAGTTTATTTTTTTATAATAGGCAGGAATATCACAGAATTTAGTCGAATACATATAGTATGATTATGTAAAGAAGTGATTTTTACTATTACTTTCTCGTATTTTTGTATATAATATAAATGTATTAAAAAAGATATATATCTAATTATAGGTATATAATAACTAAATGGTTTTAATGTTGTTGTGAGTGTTGAAAATAAATAATATATAATTATTATACCTTATATATTCTATAGTTTTTTTCGACCATTCATGATACCATAAAATAAGTTTTATTTTTTATTTTAAAGGAGTGATTTTATGCCACTTATTGACTTAGCGTTAGTCAACGATGTATGGACCTTGAAACTGTCCATGATTCAAACTGTAGGCCTCGCTGTAATCACGTTATTCATTGGTACTTGGATCAATAAGCATTCCAAGTTCTTACAACGTATGTGTATGCCTGCACCAGCTGTAGGGGCTTTGCCATTTGCATTTTTAACTGCCATTCTTTCTTACTACAAGATTTTGAACATTACCTTTGAAGGTTCCCTACAAACATTCTTAATGCTTGCCTTCTTTACCACTATCGGTTTGATGGCTTCTTTGAAAGTCCTCAAAAAAGGCGGTATCTTCATTATCTTCTTCTTCCTAGCTTGTGCAGTGTGGATTGTTGTACAAAATACTGCAGGTATTATGATTGCTAAAGCTTTAGGTATTGAACCAATCATCGGTATTATGGCTGGTTCCGTATCCATGATTGGTGGTCTTGGTACTGCTGGCGCCTTCGGCCCATATTACGAACAATTGCTTGGTATCCCTGGTACAGCATCCGCAGCGGTTGCAGCAGCAACATTTGGCATGGTAGCTGGTACAATTCTCGGTGCTCCTGTAGGTGAACGCATTATTAAAATGCACAAGGTTAAAACACCTTACGAAAATCCTGAGTTAATGGAAGATGAAGGCATCGACATGATCGAAGATCACGTTGAAAGTGGTGGCAAACAATTTAATTCTCAAGACCTTTTAACAATCTGTATGTGGATTGGCCTTGCTCTAGGTATCGGTACCATCGTAAGTGCTGGATTGTCTGTTCTTACTCCACTACCTGCATACATTGGCGCTATGATTTGTGCAGCTGTAATCCGTAACTTTGGTGATTTTACAAAAGCTTACAAAATCAACGATGCAGCTCTTGATGCAGTATCCAATGTAGCATTATCCTTATTCGTAACAATGGCTATCAATAGCTTGAAACTAGTTCAATTGATTGATCTTGCATTACCTCTTATTACAATCTTAGTTGCACAAATGGCACTTATCTGTGTATTTGCATACCTTATCTACTTTATCTTTGGTCGCAACTACGATGCAGTTATGCTTGGCGCGGGCGCTATCGGCTTCGGTCTAGGTGCTACACCAAATGCTTTGGTTAACATGTTATCCTTGGCGGGCAAACACGGTCCATCCCCTCGTGCATGGCTTGTAGTTTCCTTGGTAGGTGCATTCTTAATCGACTTTGCAAATGCCTTCCTCATTACAACAATGGCTGGCATTCTTTACTAATCCAAAAGGACCCATTAGGGTCCTTTTTTGTGCAAAAAAGCTTATTAGCATAATAAGAGCTTATTAACATAAAAGAGCTTATTAGAATGATATTATCAATCTAATAAGCTCTTTTTACATTATACTATTTAATTAAAGAAGCCCACGCATTAGCTACATCGGCAAATTCTTGAAGGGTAAATGTTTCCCCTCTTCGTTGACCATCGATATTTGCTTTTGCTAACAGCTCTTCGATTCGATCTTTTGATAATCCCGTTGTCTTCATCGTATTAGCAAAGGTTTTACGTCGTTGCGCAAAACCAGCTTTCACAACCCGGAAAAATAGTTTCTCATCAATCACATCAACAGGTGGTTTATCTCGTAATACGCAGCGAATGACAGAACTCGTTACCGCCGGAGCTGGCAAGAAGGATTTAGGTGGTACATCAAGCACAATATCCGGTTCAGTATAATATTGTACCGCTACAGATAATGCACCATAATCCTTTGTACCTGGCTTAGCTACCATTCTCAAGGCAACTTCCTTTTGCACCATTACAACGAGGCGTTCAATTGGTAATTTACTTTCCAATAAAGACATAATAATAGGTGTTGTAATATAGTACGGTAAATTGGCAACCACCTTAAATGGTTTATGATTCATGATGGATGGTACATCAAGTTTCAACACATCCCCATGAATAATACGTACATTATCATAGGAGGCCAAAGTAGTATCTAGGACCTCTAATAAACGTCTGTCGAGTTCAATGGCCGTTACATCAGCACCACTTTGTGCTAACCCCTGTGTCAATGTGCCAATACCAGGACCTACCTCTAGTACAGGTTCACCAGGTGTCAATTCTGCAGCATGTACTATTTCATCAACAATACCGCGTTTAATAAGAAAGTTCTGCCCTAATTTCTTGCTCATTTTAATATCGAAGCGTTTACATATATAATGCACTACCTCAGGGCTTGCAATTATTGATTCTAACATCTTAACTCCTATTTTAACTATTCACAGCCTCTTCAAAAGCATCTCGAGTTATACCATAATGATTTAAGCGGTATAAGAACTGCTTGCCATTTCCATAACCAATGCCTAACTTAGCCCCAATAATCGCACGGCGAGCAGCACTATCTGGCATGCCTGATAACCCATGACGAACTAGATCCACCATAGAAAATTCGTTGGATGATTCCAAAGATTCTACATGTAATGTAGATAGTGCCTTTCTAATGGATTCAGGTGATGCTTGTTCTATGCCAATATCATCATTCGCAAAAGCTTCATCACGAGGAACAAAAGCATGCTGAGCATTAGGGAATTTTTTTGTTAATACACGACGAATTCTTTCCCCTGCTGTATCAGGATCTGTTAATATGATAATACCTCTTTTTTCATAGGCTACGCGAATCATATCAATAACACCTTTAGTGTGAAACCCTCTGTCGCAATGCAATCCGCTTTCACAGCTTGTGCAATACGTTGTATATCAGATTTTCCTTCTACCACGATGACTTGTTTAAGCATAGGTCCTCCTTTATTCTATTAGTTCATTGTAACACATATATAACATTGCTTAAATACTTATAATCGAGTAGTATAGGTAGTGTAATATATAAAAGGAGGCCATTATGACCTTACAACAACTAAAGTATGTCACAACCATTGCAAATATAGGCAGTATTAGTGAGGCTGCCAAGAGACTTTTCGTTTCTCAACCAAGCTTAACAAAGGCCATTAAAGAATTGGAAAAGGAAATGGGTATTACCATTTTGACCGCACCAATAAAGGGATTACTGTTTCTAAGGAAGGGGAACGTTTCCTCGGCTATGCACGCCAAGTACTAGAACAAGCTGCATTATTGGAAGAACAATACAAAAGCCAAAGCGGTGGGAAAAAGCAATTTTCTGTTTCTACACAACATTACTCCTTTGCAGTAAATGCCTTTGTAGAGCTTTTAAAAGGTGCAGACATTGATCAATATGATGTATCCTTACGAGAAACACAAACCTATGAAATCATCGATGACGTAGCTCATATGAAGAGTGAAATCGGTTTACTCTTCTATAATGATTTTAATAGACCTGTACTAGAAAAATTAATTCACACTAATGAATTAACCTTTACAGAATTATTTACTGCTCATCCTCATATTTTTATTGGCAAAAACCATCCATTAGCAAATAAAGATGTAGTATCTATGGATGAACTTGAGGAATATCCTTATATTTCTTTCGAACAAGGAGATCACAATTCCTTCTATTTCTCTGAAGAGATTTTCAGTACCGTTGTCCGTCCAAAACATATTCGGGTACGCGATCGGGCTTCCCTCTTCAGTTTATTGCTTGGTCTAGATGGATATACCGTATCTAGTGGCGTAATAGATGAGGAAGTAAACGGTGAAAATATCATTTCCGTGCCTCTTGCAGAGGAAGGTTTAATGCATATCGGTTACATTACAAATAACAAAATGCATCGTAGCCGTTTAGGGCAAGAATATATCCAAGCGTTAGAACAATATGTAGGTAACTATGGTAGACACATTAAATTACCTAAAACAAAGGAATAATATCGTATTATATTTGATGATAGTTTAAATAACTCTTCATAATAGTTTAACTACAAGTAAAAGCACTCCTATTAGGAGTGCTTTTTTGCATATGCATAAAACTCAACACTATAAATTAACCCTATCCAAAGTATCCATTACTGTACAACAGAGTAGATACTATAAATTAATATCACATTTTGATATAACTAATTCCATAAAATAATGCGCAGATATAACTAAAAGCTATGTACAACATTAATATATTGATATTTTTATATATGCTCATCCTTAGTTATAATAAACCTATCGAATCTATCGGTTATACCGTTTAATATAAGGAGGATTATATATGTCCAAACAATTAGCACCATTCCATTTTGATATCGTAGGTTCTTTCCTACGCCCAGTAGAATTAAAAGAAGCTCGTGAAGCTTTTACAAAAGGAAATATTACTAAGGAAGAACTAACAGCTGTAGAAGATCGTCTCATTACGGACCTCATTCAAAAACAAAAAGCTGCAGGACTTCCTGTTATTACTGACGGTGAATTCCGCCGTGCCTATTGGCACCTAGATTTCATGTGGGGATTTAATGGCGTAAAAGAAATTGAACTTGAACACGGTTACAAATTCGTTGGTCAAGAAACAGCACCTGGCTCCCTCGCCCTTACTGGTAAAATTACAGGCACTAACCATCCATTTGTAGAGCATTTCAAATTCGTAAAACAATTTGAAGATGAGCATACTACAGCACGTCAAACCATTCCTGCTCCATCCCAATTCTTAGCTGAATTATTCCGCGAAGATAATGGCATTACAACACGCTCCTTCTATCCTGACTTAGAAGAATTAATTCAAGACATTGCTGCTGCATACCGTCAAGTAATTAAAGACCTCTACGAGGCAGGTTGCCGCAACATCCAATTTGACGATTGCACTTGGGGTATGTGCTGTGACCACGCTTACTGGACTGGTCGCCAAAAAGATAAAAGCGTCACTATTGAAGGTGAAACAGCTAAATACCTACGCTTAAATAACTTAGCACTCGAAGGCCGACCTCATGACTTAGCATTCACTACACATGTATGCCGTGGTAATTACAACTCTACTTGGGCTGCTAGCGGTGGTTATGAACCAGTTGCACCAATTCTATTCGCCAAAGAAAATGTAGATGCATATTATCTAGAATTTGATGATGATCGCTCCGGTGGTTTTGAGCCATTGCGCGAAGTGTCCCCTAATAAAAAGGTTGTATTAGGCTTGATTACTTCTAAACGCCCAGAATTAGAAGATAAAGAAATCATCAAAGAACGAATCAAAGAAGCTACCAAATATATTCCACTCGATAGACTTTGCCTATCCCCTCAATGCGGGTTTGCATCTTGTGAAATCGGCAACCAATTGACTGAAGAACAACAATGGGCTAAACTTGCATTAGTTAAAGAAATAGCTCATGAAGTTTGGGGTGATTAAATGAATGAACACACCATATATTTAGGAGGCGGTTGTTTCTGGGGCCTTCAAGGGTATATCAGAAAAATCTCTGGTGTCATTTCCACTGAAGTAGGCTATGCTAATGGCCCTACTGAAAATCCAAGTTATGAAGATGTCTGTCATAATAGTGGTCACGTAGAAGCTCTAAAAGTTACATACGATGCGGACGTACTCTCCTTAGACCACTTAATTCAATACTTTTTACGCGCCATTGATCCATTCAGTGTTAATAAACAAGGTGGTGACGTAGGTATTCAATATCGAACTGGTATCTACTATATCGATACAACAGACAAGCCTATTATTGAAAGTACATTAGCACGTGCCCAATCCTTCGAAGGTAAGCCATTTGCCATTGAAGTATTACCTCTATCAAACTACTACTCTGCAGAGGAATATCACCAAGATTACTTAGATAAAAACCCTACTGGCTATTGTCACATTCCACTAGGCCTATCCAATGAACCACTTGTAGATGACAACGCCTATAATAAGCCTTCCGAAGAAGACCTTAAGGCTTTATCTCCGCAAGAGTTCGAAGTTACACAAAACTCTGCTACAGATGCTCCTTTCAGCCATGATCTAACTGATGAATTCAAAGCAGGCCTTTACGTAGATATTACTACAGGAGAGCCCCTATTCGTATCATCACATAAATTTAATTCCCATTGCGGTTGGCCAAGCTTTACAAAGCCAATCGCAAAAGATGTTATTAAATACTATCAAGATGACTCACATGGTATGAATCGTATCGAAGTAGCCGCATTGGTAATGCTCATTTAGGCCATGTATTTGAAGATGGACCTAATGGATCACTTCGCTACTGTATCAATGGATCTGCCTTACGATTTATCCCTAAAGATGAATTAAAAGGTACAAAATACGAATATCTAATTCCATATATTGAAGACTAAAAAAGGACGCCTTAATCATAAGGCGTCCTTTTAGTATACATAATGATTGCTTACTAAGTATAATATATTATGATACATATTTACTAAGTAGACGGTAACTATATAAACCAAATAAAAAGAGGATATATCGATTTGATATATCCTCTAAATTATTATATTAGTCCAATACGTATACTGTAACGTCTTGGCGACCAAAGTCCATAGCCTCGCCATAAGAGTCCATTACAAGGTCGATTTTATTACCCACAATAGCACCGCCTGTATCGGCTGCAATAGCTTCACCGTAACCAGGAATAAATAAACGTGTGCCCAATGGAATAACATCTGGGTCAACAGCTGCAATACCACGTACTGCAGGTACACCAGTAGCTGTAATACCAGCGCCATCACCATCGCCAGCAAGGTAAGCAGAAGCTTCCATTACGATAGCGCGAGATGAACGGCCAGCAATATTACGAGAAGTAGTCACTTCACGAGTACCTTCTTTAATAATAGTAGGTACCATTTCGCGTTGTGTCACTTTAGATACGTCATTTGTTTTAATAATCGTACCATTACTATATAATGTTTCACGTTGCACTCGTTCTAAACCAGGTTGGCCAACTTGAACAACCTCTTCTTCACCTTGTGCCATTGTATCATCTTTTTGACGAATTACTTGAATAGCAATTTCTTGATCTACTGTAGACAAGGATCGGCTTGTTACTTGTGCAATTGTAATATGTGTACCACTTAATACAGAACCATTTGCATCGCCTACAACAGCATAATTAGGCATTTTAAAACCAAGTTCATTAGCAACGCCTTGTGCAGTTGTTTCTGTAGTGAAAACAGCTCTAGTCTTACCATTAACAGTTACATAAACTGGAATGGCACGTACAACAGTTAATGTTGTACCATTTTGAACAGATGCTGAGCTGGAAATAACTTTATCATTTGGATTTAATTTAACCCCAGCATCGCGTACGATACCTTCGTTAGAATTTAAATGTGTTCTAACAGTGTGTGCTGCACCATCTACCATAACGGTTACGGTTTTATCATTATAAGAAAAACCTGTCATAGTTACAGCTGTTACAATCAATCCTGCAACAACAGACGAAATATATCGTTTGTGTGTCTTATGAATTCTCATATTGTAATCCCTCCTGTAATGTAACTATTCTACTACAGATAGATATAACCTGTCAAACGCTATAGGTTAACAATATGACATAAATGCTTGTAAATACTGGGTTTTAAGTTATTTTATTTTCTATATTTTTTATAAAAGTCCACTGTATACGTACATATCTATATTTTTCAATACTATACAATATATTCCGAATTGTGTACATATATACGATACCACTACTATATATAGTATGTGAGTTTTTTTTATAATATAAATTGTATTTTTATGTGTTTTTAAATTGTTACCAATTTTTTCTACACATCGCAAAACTTCATTTTTATCTCATTTTTAAATATGTATACATGTAAAAAAGCCTGTAAAAACAGGCTTTTTCACTATTATGAAAATGTATTAAAATTCATCATTCAACACTACGTGTGAATTTCATTATTTATTCATCTTAAACATTGGTTGTAAACGCTCAATTACGGTCATTGACTCCTTATGCTCATGGGCAATAGCCTCTTTCATAAGTTCTTCTTGAGCAGAAATTGATGTTCTCGATTATTAATTTTACGATATGAACCATCGGCTCTCATAATATGAGCTTTTAAGGTATCTTCTAAATATAAGTCCAATATTTCTTTAACGCGCTCCTTATGTCGTTTATCTTCAATAGGAATCATAAGTTCTACACGTTCATTTAAATTTCTTGGCATCCAGTCTGCACTAGATAAGAATAGACTTTCATTTCCCCCATTTCGGAAATAGAATAGACGATGATGTTCCAAGAACCGTCCTACCACTGAACGTACCGTTATATTATCGCTGACACCGGCAATACCAGGTCTTAGTGTACAAATACCACGAACTATAAGATCTATGCGAACACCTGCAGCAGAGGCTTCATATAATTTAGCAATAACTTCTTTATCAAGCAAGGAATTCATTTTACCAATAATATATGCTTCTTCACCTTGTTTAGCGAATTCTATTTCACGGTCAATTAATTCCATTATTTTTTCCCGCAAATTTAAAGGGGCTACAATAAATTTATTCCAAATTGGAGGATCGGAATAGCCAGAAATTAAGTTAAAGAAACGAGATGCATCATCGCCATATTCATCGTTACACGTAAATATGCCACAGTCCGTATACATTCGAGCCGTCTTACCATTATAGTTACCTGTAGCTAAATGAACGTAACGTCTAATACCTGCATCCTCTCTGCGCACAACCATGGTAATCTTAGAATGAGTTTTAAGACCTTTCAAACCATAAATTACATGACAACCTGCCTTTTCTAAGCGGCGTGCCATATGAATATTATTCTCTTCATCAAAGCGTGCTTTAACCTCCATAAGTACGGTTACTTGCTTGCCATTATCCGCAGCCTTAATCAAGGATGCAATAATTGGAGAATCCCCACTTACGCGATACAAGGTTTGTTTAATAGCGAGCACATCTGGATCTGTAGCTGCTTGTGCAATAAATTGTTCTACTACAGCAAAAGACTCAAAAGGATGGTGGACGAAAAGATCTTGCTTTCCAATAACAGAAAATAGACTTTCACCTTCATGATTAACTAATTCACTAGGTAGTTTAGGTTCAAATGGTACATAACGAAGCTGGTCAAGGCCTGGATAGTTACAGAAATTAAAGTACATACGACAATCAAGATGACCATCTATACGGTATACATCCTTTGGCTCTAATTCAACACTGGTAAGCACAAAGTCTAATAAGTTATCCTTTACCTCACCGCACACCTCTAATCGTACCGCATCACCACGACGGCGACGACGCAAAGATGCCTCTACTTCCGATAGCAAATCTGTAGCTTCTTCTTCATCGATTTCTAAATCTGCATCACGAGTAATACGAAACACCATATAATCTTCGATGCCATAACCTTGGAAAAACTGATTTGCGTAATATGTAATGACGTCCTCTAGGTAAACGAATCGATGTTCCTTATTCCCTCGACTTGGGATTTCAATAATACGATCGAGTACAGATGGAATTGGCAAGATAGCAATCTTATAATCCTTAGTACCATCTGGTTGTATTTGAAAGATACGCACAATAGCATTGATGGTATGATTTGTTAAAAATGGGAATGGATGACCAGAGTCAACGGCTAATGGCGTTACTACAGGATAAATATGTTCTTCAAAGTAATGGCGTAACCAAGCTTTTGATTTTACATCTAACTGATCAGGTTTAGTAAAATAGAAACCATATGATTCAAGCTCAACCAGTACGTTGTTCAAATACGTACTTTGCATCGATACGAGACGTTGTACAGATTCATCAATAGCCTTTAACTGTGCCTTAGCATCCATATGAGCAGCATCGTACTTAACAATGCCATTCACAACTTGATGGCGTAAACCAGCTACGCGAATCATAAAGAACTCATCTAAATTAGAGCTAGCAATGGCAATAAATCGGAGTCGTTCTAATAAAGGAGTATTTGTATCAATAGACTCTAATAGGACTCGCTGATTAAACTTTAGCCAAGACAATTCACGGTTAAAATAATACTTTGCATTATTGAACATGACAAGCCTCTCCCCTTACTAGTACAATTTCCATACCAAATACCTCTGTAAAGTATTCAGAATCTCGATTAAAGGTCCACCATTCTAAGGAAATATCCTCATTAGTACGACAGAATACATATAGTACATTATCTCTTTCTTCCAATGTTACATCAGAGATTTTTTGATTGCTCCCCGCGTCGAGTGCACAAGCAACACGAATAATTGCTACTAGCTTTGTAACCTGAATTTTTTGTAATTCTGTTAATGCATTGAAATATGCATCGTCATCATTTGGTGTTCCCTTGTAGTGGTAATATACAACATTAGCTACTACTTGTTTTTCTTCTTCTGAAAGCCCAAATATATCGGTCCCCATTACGATATGATACGCATGCTCCCCATGATTTCGTAAATTTACAAACTTACCAACCGAGCAAAGAATGGCAGCTATACTACATAAATACCCCCATCGTTCTGGTAAGCCTTTATGGCGTAACGCTTTACAGAATAAAGCACTAAACTTTTCTACCTCCGCATCATGAATACGGTCTGTATGATATCTTGCGGCCACAGCACGGGCTAACTGTGCATTTTGCTCCCGCAACTGATACATAAATGGATTATTCTCTGACTCTACCCCATAGAACCAACTGATGCCTTGAGAGAATGAAAAGCTACTAAAATTAATGATTTCGGCCCTATAGCCGTAATAATTTCATTAAACAAAATCATGGTAGGCATTAAAATATTAGCCTTATATTCAGGTAATTTATAACGGTTCATCAACTTTGTTGCAGTTACACCATCAAAAGAATTAATAAGACCTTTAAATCGTTCTGGCTCAACAGTAATGATATCTTCTTTATTATTTTCTTGTCCCATTAAATGAGTCATATATTGCGCTTCGTCACCAGATAAGACAATACTATCAATATTAAAGGTTTGTAGTTCTTCACGGAGTGGTCCAATCATACGATGTAAATATTCCGTAATAGCCCTTGGAAATGATATAGAAGATCGTTGATTTCGATTAAATGACTCCATAACACGTAAGGAACCACTATGCATATTGCGTTGGAACAGTAAGCTTTCACCACGCCAAACTGTTAAACCGACCCCACCAGATGTAATATCTAAGAATAATGTAGCCTTTGTAGGATTAGTTAGATGGTATTGATGTGTCATCTTGTAATATAGTAAGGCGTATTTGTAATATACCTCTTTCGGCATATCGATGACCTCAACACGCATCCCTGTTTGAATATAAATTTGGTCTAAAATACTACGACGATTAGCAGCCTCACGTATTACTGTCGTACCATATAGTCTGGAACGAGTCACGCCATAATCGTCCATTAATTGTTTATATCCTTTTAAAATATGACAGATTTCTTCAATTGTTTTAAAACTCAACCGAGAGGTTTGAAATAATTCTTCCCCAAAGGTTACTTCTCGCGCTGCATAATCGATAACACGTACATCGTCTATGCCTTTATATTCTAATATGGTAATGCTCATGCTACTGGAGCCCACATGTAACACCGCATATCGTAATGCTTTTGGTAATGCCATTATGCCTCCTTACGAGATTCATGCCACTCTATATCTAATGTTTTCTCGAATTCCTTTTTAAAAGATTTTGAAAGCTTTTCTACAGCAGTTTTTGTGACACTTACATCGCGTCCCTCTAGGTAAAATACCTTTATAACTACACTCGTATATTTAATATTTACCTCTAACCGCTTAATAAATTGTTCATGACTTTCATCAAGAGCCTCTGCTATGGCTAAAATAATGGAAAGCTTTTGCCCTAATAAGCGTTGCTCTTGATCTAATAATTTACCATATAAGAAATTTTTATATTCCTTTGGCGTCAATCCATGAGAATTCATCACTAAAAATGCACTAAAAGCTTGTTCCACATGGGAAATACCATATAAATTACTATTAACTAACATATAACAACCATGGCGAGCATGACTATAATAGTTAACTCGTTTGCCTATATCATGCAATAATCCCGCTGCGATTAAGCATCGTCTAAAATTCTTATCCGCCTTATGAAGTGGCTCTAATGCATCATACAAAGTGGTAGCTAATTTCGTAATATACTTAGCATGCACTAGCTCATGCTTTGTCATACCTAGCAGTACATTTTCCGCAGAGTGGACTAAAATATCATCGATAATTGAATTTCCACCTAAATAATTCTCTCCATAATAATCGTAAAATAAACCTTCCCGTAAACCGCAACCGCCCACAACGAGTGTCTTAGTATTTACATAGTTAAATAGTTCATCCACTATAGTAAGCCCTGCAATGATAATATCTGCACGGTCCGATGATAAACCACTAATTTTTTTACGAGCCTCTAAGGATTTACCTTTTACATCTTCCAAGATTTCGTGAAATCTATGATATGGTAGTTCATAGTTATGTAGTTTCGTAATAGGATATGATAGCTTACGTTGATCTATTTTAGCAATATTACGAGCTGTACCACCTATACCTAATAGAGGTAGTTTTATATTTTGAAGCCACGTATGTTCCTTGATGGTTTTCTTTACGGCCTTCGTCATCTTCTCTAGTTCTTTAGGAGTATACTCATCACCTTTTTGATAGGTTCCTGTTAAGGTTAAAGCCCCTATAGGTAAGCTAACAGCTTTCACGATATGTCGATTTTTTACTAGCGTTACCTCTGTACTAGCACCACCTAAATCAAAGATAATAAAATCTTTGAGCCCAATCGTATTAATAACCCCAAGGAACCCAAGGCGAGCCTCTTCTTCACCAGCAATACATTCTAAATTAAGACCAGTTAGTTCTTTTACAGCTTTAATAAAAGCATCTCCATTTTTAGCTAGACGTACTGCAGCCGTAGCAACAGCTTTTATGGTATCTACCTCCATAGCATTCGCCATATGAACAAAGCCTTTTAATGCGCGTAAAGAACGATCCATTGCCTCTTTCGTTAACTCATGAGTGCCCCACATATTTTCACTTAAACGGACACTTTCTTTTTCTTGATATATGAGTCGATAACTACCGGTCTTAGAAATCTCATAAATGACAAAACGAACGGAGTTGGATCCTAAATCTATAAATGCAATACGTTTCATGCTACTAACCTCGACTTACTATAGTTCAGTATGAATATACTTAAGTATACCATAAAACGCGATTCTCACCGATATGGGAGAATCGCGTTTTATAATTATAATTTATTATTCTAGTTATACTTGGTGTATTTTGTAATATCTAATACTAAAGCTCTTGAAATTTGACCAATATTATTTACTAGCATACATAATTACGAGCATTCAAGTTATTTAATACCAAATACATGTTTACCATTATTATAGGCAATCTTTGAAAACTCATCAACATCAATGCCTTTAAGACGTGCAATCTCTTCTGCTACAAATTGAGTTTTGCTTGGATCATTGCGGCGGCCTCTAAATGGAGGTGGTGTCAAATATGGTGAATCTGTTTCAATAAGTATTCTATCTAAGGGTACTTGGCGAGCTACTTCCTTAAGATTAGTAGACTTAGGAAATACAACAGGGCCAGCAAAGGAAATGTAGAATCCTAATTTAATAGCTTCTTTTGCCATTTCCCAACTGCCAGAATAGCAGTGAAAAATCCCCCAGTTATCCTTACCTTCATTGCGTAAGATATTCATAATATCGCCATGTGCATCGCGATCATGAATGATGATTGGTAAATCTACTTCACGAGCAAGTTCTAATTGACGAATGAATACGCGTTTCTGTGTTTCACGATCAGAAAAATCATAATAATAATCTAATCCGATTTCACCGATAGCGCGGACCTTATCGTTGTTAAGGGCTTGATCCTTATAGAATTCATAGTCTTCTTCTGTAAAATCTTTTGACTCATGAGGATGTGTGCCTACAGCAGCATATAAACGATCATACTGTTTTGCTAAAGCTAGTCCTGATTCAACAGTCCCTCTATCTACCCCTGGAATCATAATGTATTCTACGCCAGCATCAAAGCAGGCTTGTAACATTTCATCGCGGTCATTATCAAAACGACCGTCATTCACATGAGCATGTGTATCAAAGAGTTTCATTATTTAACCACACTTCCTGCTGGTAATGATTCGATATTTGTTACTTCTAAATGTTCTTCCCAATCAGATGCAGACAAAATCATGCCATAAGACTCGATGCCCATCATCTTCTTAGGAGCCAAGTTAGACAAGTAAATTACCTTTTTACCAACCATAGCTTCTGGTTCGTAATATTGAGAGATACCACTTAATACTGTGCGCTCTTCAATGCCGATATCCAATACAAACTTCAATAATTTCTTGGACTTAGGAACCTTTTCACAGCTTACAACTTTTGCTACTCGAAGATCGAGTTTTTCGAAGTCATCGTACGTAATATTTTCTTTCAATGGTGGAATATTAGATGTATCTACAGAGTTTTCAACTTCCTCTTTAGCAACTACTTCTATCATTTCCGGAATTTCAAAACGAGGATAAATAGGATCGCCTTTACAACTTTAGTACCTGTAGGAATTAAGCCCCAAACTTTTGCATCCTCAATAGTAGCACTACCAAAACCTGTAAGACCTAATTGATCCCAAATTTTTAGGAGCCCCTACAGGAATAACAGGGCTTACTAAGATAGCAATGATACGCAATGCCTCTGCCAAGTGATACATAGCAGATTGCAAGCGCGCTTTATCATGAGCGTCTTCAGATTTAGCCAATACCCAAGGCATTGTTTCATCAATATATTTATTCATGCGACCAATAAATGCCCATACGGACTTAATAGCTTTATTAAGCTCCATATTTTCCATAGCTGCTTCAAAATCTTTTGCCGTTTGAACAGCCAATGTGGAAACATCACGATCCAAATCATCCATATCATCGCATTTTGTAATCACACCACCATGGTATTTTTCAATCATAGCAATAGTACGGTTCAACAAGTTACCTAAGTCGTTAGATAAGTCAGCATTGATCTTTGTAACGAAATTAGGCAATGTGAAGTTACCATCATTGCCAAGCGTGATTTCACTTAATAAATAATAACGCAAAGAATCTGCACCATAGGTATCGATTAATGGAATTGGGTCAATAACATTCCCCAAAGATTTACTCATCTTTGTACCGTCAACGATCATCCAGCCGTGACCAAATACCTTTTTAGGTAATGGCAACTCAAGGCTCATGAGCATCATAGGCCAAATAATTGTATGGAAACGTACGATTTCCTTACCTACTAAATGAAGATCTGCTGGCCAATATTTTTTATATAATTCACCATCCCCATCAAATGGAGATAGTGCACTAATATAGTTTACTAATGCATCGAACCAAACATACACAACATGTTTAGGATCGAATGGTACCTTGATACCCCAATCAAAGGATGTACGAGAAACAGCCAAGTCTTCAAGACCTTGTTTTACGAATTGAATCATCTCGTTACGACGAGATTCAGGTTGAATAAAATCAGGATTTTCTTCGATGAATTTCAACCATTGATCTGTATATTTAGCGAGTTTAAAGAAGTAGCTTTCCTCTTTAACCTTCTCTACAGGGCGGCCACAATCTGGGCATGTATGATTTTCACCAAGCTTTTGTTCAGTCCAAAATGTTTCGTCAGGTGTGCAATACCAACCTTCATATTCAGCCTTGTAAATATCGCCTTTTTCATAAGCTTTAGTGAAAAGCTCTTGTACTACCTTTTCATGGCGTTCATCAGTAGTACGAATGAAGTCATCGTTAGAGATATGCATCTTTTCCCATAATGCCTTAAAGCCATTTACGATATTCGTAGTGTATTCAAGAGGTGTAATACCTTGCGCTTCTGCAGCACGCTGAATTTTTTGACCATGTTCATCAGAACCAGTCAAGAAACGTACATCATAACCAGCTAAACGCTTGAATCGAGCGATTGTATCAGCTACAGATGTACAATACGTATGACCAATGTGCAACTTAGCACTTGGATAATAAATTGGTGTCGTAATATAATACGTTTTTTTTGTGTCTCCCATGATGAGCCTCCTTCTAACCTTCGAATGGGAAGGTTTAACGTTCTACAATATTATATACATCCCGGCGGGAAACGTTAAAACGCTTTGCCACCTGGCGAATTGCTTCTTTTTTAGGTATCCCTGTTTCTACAAGGGCTTGTACAGCATTTACATACGATACTGGTTCATCTGAAACTTCACTACTATCAGATTCCACTGTATCAGCACCACCTACGATAAGGACGAATTCCCCTTTATACGTGAGCTGTTCCAAATCATTTACAAGGCTCTCTAAATCGGTGCGTACAAAGGTTTCAAACTTCTTTGTCAATTCCCTTGCCACCGTGATAGATCGATTGCTAAAGGCTTCATACATATCTTGTAAGACCTCTTGCAAACGATGAGGTGCTTCATAAAACATCAAGGTTCCCTGTTACTTGTGAAAGTCGCTGTAGTTCTTCAACCCGATGTTTGCCCCGTTTAGGTAAGAATCCGGCAAAGGCAAAGGATTTAGTATCTAAGCCTGATGCAATAAGCGCTGTTAATGCCGCATTAGCACCTGGCAGTGGTACCACCGTTATACCTTCTTCAATAGCTTTTGTTACTAGGTCAGCCCCTGGATCAGATATAGCCGGCATGCCTGCATCACTAACGCAAGCAATAGACTGCCCTTCTAACAAAAGCTCTATAATATAAGCACCTTTTTCCTCCTTATTATGTTCATGATAAGAAATCAAAGGCTTCTTAATGTCAAAATGTTTTAATAATATGCCTGTATGGCGCGTATCTTCGGCAGCGATAGCATCTACTTCACCTAAGATACGAACTGCCCGATACGTCATATCTTCTAAATTACCTATTGGTGTAGGCACTAAATATAAGATGCCCCATTCGTTATCGTTCATACCAAGAGGACACCTCCTTTGTGTACACATTAGGCTTCTCATAAACGATTAGTGGTGGCTCTAACACAAGACCAGCCTGACCTTGATAGAGAGCCTCTATTAATACAAGTTTCGCAGGTTTATCTATCATACCGTGAATAAAGCGAATTCGCTTAGCTTGAAAGTTAGCTATTTCCAGTTCATGCAGCACATATTGTAAACGACTAGCACTATAAATCATCCACAAACGACCTTTACACTTGATAAAGGACTGTACAGCTTTCAAAACCTCATCCAATGTTGTATGTCCATCATGAAGTGCCAAAGCCCGCTCTTCAGACGTAGGCTTTGCACCGCTTTCATAATCATAAAAAGGAGGATTTACAATAACACCATCAAAGGGCTTATCTTGTACATCCCGATACGACATATGACGATAATCGCCACATAACATCGTTACCACATCTTGTTTATGATTGTATTCAACACTACGTTGAGCCATCTCAATGATAGTCTTATTAATATCAATGCCCGTTATATGGCCCGCTCCTAATGACGTACCAATGAGTGGCATAACACCCGTTCCCGTGCCTAGATCAACATAGGTATGACGACCGTTAAAAAGGCAAAAGTGAATGAGCGCAATAGCGTCAAAGGAAAAGCGAAACATATCAGAACGCTGATAAATCTGTAAGCCATCTATAATTAAATCATCAAGTCGTTCTTGATCATTCATCAGGCAATGCCACCTCGGACCATTTCAAATCAATAGTACGGCCAGCTTCTAGCTGTACCTTCACCGTATGTTTATGGTGATTTACCTTTAAGACCTTACCAATACCTTCATCAGTTACAACCTCTTTACCAATCCCAGGAGGCGCCACATCTTGAGGAGCTTGAGGGCGTTCCTTCTTCACATATAGGTCGCCACCTTTTTTATATAAGTCATCTTCGTAGTTAAGACAGCACATTAAACGACCGCATACACCTGAAATTTTTGTAGGATTCAGACTCAAATTTTGGTCCTTAGCCATTCGAATCGAAACAGGTGTAAAATCACCTAAATAATTAGAACAGCATAAAGGTCGACCACAAGCACCGATACCATTTAGAACCTTAGCCTCATCGCGGACGCCTACTTGACGCAACTCGATACGCGTTCTAAATACTGTTGCTAAATCTTTAACAAGTTCACGGAAGTCAATACGACCATCAGCAGTAAAGAAAAATATAATTTTATTCATATCGAATGTGTATTCCACATTGATGAGTTTCATTGGTAACTTACGTTTTTCGATTTTTTCGAGACAAATATCAAAGGCTTTTTCTTCGCGCTCTTTATTCTTCTCAATTTGTTTTAAGTCCTTTGGTGTCGCCTTTCTAATAACTGGCTTAACAGGAGCTACAACAGTATCTTCAAAGACCTCTTTTGGTCCGATCACAACTGTACCGTATTCAACGCCACGTGCTGTTTCAACGATAACCCCATCACCAACGGATAGTTCTAATTGTTCAGGCAGAAAATAATAAATCTTCCCAGCCTTTTTAAAGCGTACGCCAACGATGGTTACCATCTAAACCTCCTCACGAGCATGGTGAAGGGCGATACTAAGACCGTCCACCACGAGAGCGGTTTTTATATGTAAACGCAAAGCCCGTTCCGCTTGCAATGTTTCAGTAATGACCTGAGACAATGCTTGCATAGACCAGCGCGGTAATAATCGTAATAATTGAGTTTTGTACATAGGTACTTGTAATTGTCCGTCTTGAGCCCCCATTTTAAGAGCCATCATATCTCTACTTACAAGACGTAACCAATGCATCAATTCTGTTAGACTTTCACGAGGTAAGCTTTCACAAGCTAGAGAAATCATAGAAAACCATCTTGTTTCAAAAGCGAGCATGTCCATTACCTTAACCGCTAACTCTAGCATTTCAATGCGGTCTTGAGTAGCCAATTTTTCCACTAACTGTGGATTGCCATGACCGGCTAACAAAGCCTGCTCAATATCACCGGTGATACCACGTGCCACAAGTGCCGTGCGAATCGTATCTACATCAACACTGTTAAAACCAACGCCCATACATCTTGAAACGATGGTCGGCAATACGGTGTTAATTTTATTCGTAATAATGATAAAATACACCTGTTCTGGCGGTTCTTCAATGGTTTTTAACATAGCATTTGCCATGACTGCGTTAGCCGTATGAAAGTCCTCTACAATAACTACGCGATTACCATTCCCGGCCACAGACAGATGGTCTTGTAGTAAGGAATACCACTGTTCCACCTTTAAGGTTGTCTTCATAGGACGAATCCAAAAGGCATCGCCTTTATCCATATAGATAGGCAAACTTTCTGCTTCAATACGTTTTTCAGCCTCACCATTAGCAAGACGTGCTTCTTTAACGTCAGCTAAATACGATTCTCCCTTGGGTTGAGAGAATACTTGACGTCCTAATAATAATGATGCCAAACCGATTGCCATATCTAGCTTACCAAGACCTGCTTCACCATAAAACAAAAGGCTATGTGGCAATGCATTGCTACTTACAAGTTTCGATAGGTGTGCCTTGATCGAATCTTGACCAATTATAGAATCAAAATATGTCATAGCCCCTCCTATCAATACATGCTCAATATTAATATTATATAAGAAAAAGGCGACTTTTAAAAGAGCCGCCCTATCCTAAGGTAGTAGATTTACTACTGCTTGATATACATCGTTATGAATTTCTTCAATGGTGCGCAATGTATATTGACTGGAATCACCTTTTATGGCACAAGGAATTCGGTGCCATTGATAGCGTTCTACTAGCTCTTCATAGGCATCGTGAACAGCTACTAAATATTGATGATTTCCTTCGTGAATATCCCCTGTACTGCCGCCCGTTTTACCAGTGCGCTCAGCCATTAAGGCTTCACTCACTTCGAGTGGCATATCTACAGGCATACCGCATCAGGTGTGGGCAAAGCAAATTTGTTAAATTCAAAGTCTTCAAGCCAATCCAAAAATGCAGTACGTTCCTTTGGATCATCGTATTTAACCATTTGGTGTACCATATTAGACGTCGTATAGCGATCTGCAATAATGATGCCTCCATTTTTATAGAACTCTTCCCAATCAGTTCTAAAGGATGCAAAGCGATCTATGGCATACATGGAGCTTGCTACATAAGGATTTACATCATGTACATCTTTGCCAAATTCACCGGCTAAATACATTTTAATAGGCATTGCAGCGCCGCTATCATAATTTGGGAAGCTTACAGATTTAACTGCATGTCCTTCCTTGATTAAGCGTTCTACCAATAATTTAGTTTGTGTAGCTTTGCCACTACCATCTCCACCTTCTAAGATAATTAAAGTCCCCATAATTACTCCTGTAATACCCAGATTGTTTCCAATGACATATCATCAGCTCCATTCGGTACAAAACCTAAAGCCTTGCGATTCTCTATATATTGTAACACAGAGGAGCTAATCTCTTCACCTACCGCTACACAAGGAATCCCTGGTGGATAATAAGCAATAGTCTCTCCTGCAATACGATGCAGTGCATCTCGTAAAGGCACTTGCTCACGATTAGCATACATAGCATTGCGAGGAGTTACACACACAATAGGTTTTGGTAGCAATGAAGAATCTTTACTAAGATTTTCTGCATTCTCCACCACGTTACTATTAGCTACTTTAGATGTATGTAATATCGTATCACTTATAGCTTGTACGGCTTGAATGAGGAACGTTATAGACTCTTTTGTATCGCCAATAGTAATGAGTACTAACACATGGTGCGCTTGCACTAACTCTACCTCAATACGATATTCTCGCAACATCCGTTCAAACTCAATACCTGTCAGTCCAAGCGCTTTAGCATCAATTAGTACTTTTGTACAATCATAGTTTACTACTCGTTCTTGAATGTCTATATATTCCATAGTAGTAATACCTGAAATCTTATTGAGCTCATGACGCAAATATAGGCTCAATTCTACGGTTCGACTTATTAGCGCCTTACCTTCGGTGGCTAATTGATAACGCGCCATATCTAAGGAGGCAAGGAAAATATAATTGGGACTAGTGCTTTGTAGCATTTGATGCATTTGCGTAATGCGACGCTGATTGATTTTATCCCCTTGGCCTAATAGCCAAGAGGTTTGCGTCAAAGAACCTACCGATTTATGCGTGCTTTGTGCTACTAAGTCTGCACCTGCCGCAATGGCTTCAACAGATAAATTTTCTGAAAATGGTAAATGAGGTCCGTGCGCTTCATCAACAAGAACAATCATCCCTCGTTTATGCGCTTCTTTTACAATCTTTACAATATCTACACCTACACCATAATAGTTTGGATACACTAAGAGAATCGCCTTAGCCTCTGGATGAGCATCCATGGTTTTAATAGCATCCTCCACTGATACACCTAAAGGGATACCCCACCGATCATCAAATTGGCAATCCATATAAACAGGCTTCGCACCAGATAACACTAATCCACTAATAACGGAACGATGTGCTTCTCGAGGAATGATAATCGTTTCATCAGGACCTACTCTCCCCATAATCATCGCTTCAATTAAAGCGGTTGTGCCATTAATAGAGAACCAGCAATCATCAGCTCCATATAATTCAGCAGTTAAGTCTTGCGCCTCTTTTAATTCCCCTTCAGGTTCATGTAAATCATCTAGAGCATACATAACCCCTAAATCATATGGCAGTGCCGGTCCCATCCAGTCTTTTAGTAACTGAGGCGCTTCAACACCAATCTTATGACCAGGTGTATGAAAAGGCACAAAATGTTGTTCCTTATATGATTCTAAAGCCTCTACAAAAGGCATTTTCTCTTGATTGCTCATATATACCTCGTAAAAAAGGCATGAATCTCAATGAGACTCATGCCCTTTTGCATGTTATTTATCGCTGTGGACGACGCTTAGGATTAAACAGATTCATCCCTTTGTCTATGCCCACCTCTAAAGTACCTAATACAGCCTTTACTGTATCTTTGATACCTTTTTGTACTTTCTCTTGTGATTCTTCACTAAATGGTGCTAACACGTGGTCAATGACAGTCCATTGTGGTAATGGACGACCAATACCTACGCGAAAACGCGGAAAATTTTCTGTTCCTATATGGGAGATTAAGGATTTAATCCCATTATGCCCACCAGAACTACCATTTGGTCGAATACGTAATTTGCCTACCGGTAAATCCATATCATCATAAATACAATACACATCAGATGGATCGATCTTGTAGTATCGCATTAATGGACCTATAGATTCGCCACTTGCATTCATAAATGTTTGAGGCTTTACAAGCAATACCTTTTCACCAGCTACATTAATACTGCACACCTCTGCCTTTTGTTCCTCTCTCCAAGGAGTGTATGAGAAACACTATCCGCAATGGCATCGATGACCATAAATCCAATATTATGTTTTGTCGCTTCATATTGCTTGCCTGGGTTACCAAGGCCTACTACTAACTTCAAGAATCACCTATTATTTATCAAATAAATTACTTACTGAAACTTCATGAAAGATACGCATAATTGCTTCGCCTAATAATGGAGCTACAGATAGTTGCGTTACATTGTCTAATTTGCAATTTTCTGGTAATGGCATTGTGTTTGTTACGATAAGCTCTTTAATGTTGGAGTTTGCAATGCGTTCACTTGCTGGATCTGTTAATACAGCATGGGTAACAGCAGCCATAACAGATTTAGCACCAAATGCTTCTAATGCTTTAGCACCTTCTACAAGAGAACCTGCTGTATCTACAATAGCATCAACGATGATACAGTTTTTGCCTTTTACATCACCGATGAGATTCATAACTTTAGCTACGCCTGGTTCAGGGCGTTTTTTCTCGATGATTGCAATTGGCGCACCAATGCGGTCAGCCAAATCACGAGTACGCCACCAAGGTCTGGAAACAACGATAACATCTTCAAGATTTTTTCATTAATATATTTAGCTGTTGGATCCATATAAATACCGATCTACTACACGGAAGGTTTTGAATTTAACCTGCATGTCAATAATGATATCCCACCAACCATCCCACGATCCACCCGTACCCACCATAACCGTACCCACGATCCATCCGTCCAACCTCTTCAAATCCTTCTCATCCATACCCATCCATAATGACGATTATTTATTTTTATTGCATACATTATTTTGCCTGTAATTGCTTAAAAAATAATATTTTTATTTCTTTTGAAAGTATCGTCAGTTACCCAATTTTCTTTCACAATTTGCTTGCTACGGCCCACTGCTAACGCCTTATCTGGTACATTTTTAGTAATAGTAGAACCTGCTCCTACATAACTATAATTACCTACTGTTACAGGAGCTACTAAGTTACTATTACAGCCTACAAAAGCACCATCGCCAATGGTCGTACGATGTTTAACTTTACCATCATAATTTACAGTAATCGTACCACAACCAATATTAACACCAGATCCTACATCACTATCACCGATATAAGATAGATGTGGGAACTTAGTTCCTTCTCCAACATTAGAATTTTTTACCTCAACGAAATTACCAATATGAACCTTGTTGCCAATAACCGTATTAGGACGCAAATGAACATATGGACCAATATCTACACCATCTTTTACTTCGCAGTCATGACCATAAGTGAAGTGGATAATCGTATCGTTACCAACTTTCACATTTGTTAAACGAGTATGTGGACCAATTTCACAACGCTCACCAATTACAGTATCGCCTTCAAGTATTGTACCAGGATGTAAGATTGTATCCGCCCCTACCGTTACCTCTGGAGCTACGTAAGTATTTGCTGGATCAATAATAGTTACACCGGCTGTCATTAACTCAATATTTTTACGATGTTTTAAAATAGCCTCAGCTTCTGCTAACTGCAAGCGAGAGTTTACCCCTAGAGACTCTTCAAAATCTTTAGTCATATACGCGCTTACCTTGTCACCACCATTTACAAGAATACCCACTACATCGGTAATATACAATTCACCTTGCGCATTATCATCAGATAGTTGATCTAAGCAAGGCCATATTTTTTTGCTATCAAAGGCGTACATACCAGTATTTACTTCTTGAACGGCTAATTCCTCTGGTTTACCATCTTTTTGTTCTACAATACGAACTACGGAACCTGCTTCATTACGAATAATGCGACCATAACCAGTTGGGTCAGGCATATGTGCTGTTAAAATCGTAGCAGCTGCACCAGAGTTTTTATGCTCCTCTAAAAGAGCCTCTAAGCTTTCCTTTGTAACGAGTGGCGTATCACCACACAATAATAAGATTGTACCATCATAATTGCCAAGCACTGGTTGAGCCATTTTTACAGCATGACCAGTACCATTTTGTTCTTCTTGGCGAACAAATTCAGCGCGATTACCTAAATAATTTTGTACCGCATCACCACCAAAACCAACGATAACAACATCACGATTAGTACCGATGGATTGAACGGTTTCCAGAACGCGTTCCACCATGGCCTTGCCACCAACCTTGTGCAATACTTTTGGCAACTTAGACTTCATGCGTGTACCCTTACCAGCAGCTAAAATAAGGCTTGCAATATTCATAGTAATCTCCTATCTGTTATCTCTTATATCTAGACCATTTACTCTATTAATCTCATCATATTAGTCAGCAAACTAAAACTCCATATAGAGTTATTATAGCTAACTATAATGGATGTAATATTAATCGTTTATTCTTCATCAAATACTGGCTCTATACTTATTTTCTTTGTATTTTCATCGATGCCATAGAAAGTAAATAATGATTCATAATCATCTATTAACTTTGGATTTGGCTCTGCCGTTGCTACAAGAACACCCGTACCAACTACAATACCACTCATTTCAAGTACAAGTTCTTTAAGACCTTTTGCTGTACCTCCAGCTTTCATAAAGTCATCGATAATTAAAACCCTAGCATTCGGTGGAATAGCACGTTTAGTAAGCGTCATAGTTTGAATACGACCAGAGGAGCCAGTTACATAGTTAATACTAATAGCAGACCCTTCTGTTACTTTACTATCACGACGAGCAATAACGAGAGGTTTATTAAACGCTCTAGCCACCATAACAGCTAAAGGAATCCCCTTCGTTTCAACCGTCAAAATATAATCTGGATTGCGGTCCATAAAGCGAGTCATTATGATTTCCCCAAGACGTGTCATTACATGCCAGTCATACAAGATATCAGACATATAAATAAACCCACCAGGGATAATACGATCTGGTTCCATTAAACGAGCTTGCACATCTCGTAGAATATCATTTGCTTGAGTACCCTTCCGATGAGGAATAAAACGTACCCCGCCTGCCACACCAGCCACTGTTTCTAATGTGCCTAGTTGAAAGTGTTCCATAGACTGTCTAACACAGGTTAAATCTTCACTAACTGTAGATTTAGCCATGCCAAAGAAGTCACAAAAATAATTTAAAGGAATCAATTTTTGCGGTGAATCAACTAACAGTTTTGTCATTGCCACCATTCGTTCCACACGCCGTACTTTATCCATAGAATTTCCTTTACCATTCATCATATAACTATTGATTGTACTCATTCAATAAAAGTCATGAATCATCTCAAATATATCTTTTATTTATTATACCATAATTTCCGAATATTCGAGGTTATAAAAACACTATAATTCGGCAAAATAAAAAACTCTCTAGACCTCATATAATACTGTAAAACTAGACCTTATAGTCTATTACAATAATATATGAACTAGAGAGATTTTATTATAAAACATAAACCTTCACAGTTTGACGACCAAACTGCAATGCTTCAGAACGTGAATCATAGGCTAAATCAATTCTATGACCTTTAATAGCACCACCAACATCGTCAGCTACAGCATAACCATATCCTTCAATGTATAATCTCGTACCTAATGGAATTAATTTTGGATCTACAGATACAATGCCCTTCTTCAAGCGACTACCTGTAGCCGTAAAATTTCCATTTCCAGGATCTTGAGCAGAATAAGCACTAGCCTGCATAGTTAATACTCGAGAGTATTTATTCGGCACACCATCATGACTTAATGCTGTACCATGACCACCATATCGAGTCTCCATCTTTTCTAAAGCATTCATTGTTGCAGGACCAACTCGCCCATCGACAGCGAGTCCCTTCGACTTTTGAAATTTTCGTACGGCCTGTTCTGTGTTATGACCATAAATGCCATCTACAGAATCATGCAAAAAACCTTGATGTTTTAACATTGTTTGGACCTTACTTACATGGTGACCCCGTTGTCCCTTATCAATCGTTTTCGCCAATGATACAGAAGATACCATTGTAGTCATACAAACAAGCGTACATGCAATAATTATTTTTTTAACCATATACACCTCACCTTACATTAAGTAGTATACTATACAGTATTAAATAATCTATAAACAATATTGAGATAGTAATACAAAAAATGCATGTATAATGCACTTTATTAACTACATATATATCATAGAAATCTAAGATACCAATGAAACAAAATCTCCATTATGGACTACTTTATCTAAGTAAAATGTAATTTAACATTAGATGTATGGGAGTCAATAATGGAGACTTTAATAATACTATTTAATTTTAGCAGTTATGATACAAACCAATATGGCACTCTTTACGATTAGCACCAACTATACGTAAGTATATATAACCTATAATTGCAGAAATAATAGAGCCGATTAATACCCCACCCTTAGCCATCTCTTGAGCATGACCTGGATCAAAAGCTAAAACGGAAACAAATATACTCATAGTAAAACCAATACCACATACAATGGATGTACCATATATAAATTTCCAGTTAGCTTCTGCTGGCATAGGTACAATACCTAACTTAATCATTCCAAACATAGCACCAAAGATACCGATTTGTTTCCCTAAAATAAGACCTAGGGCAACGCCTAAAACAACTGGATGTGTTAAATCTGCTACACCAAATCCACCAAGACTTACACCGGCATTAAAGAAAGCAAAAATAGGAACAATAACAAAGCTTACCCAGTTAGATAAATAATGTTCCCAATGTTGCATTGGTCTAACATATTTACGACCAATCTTGCCGCGTTCAGGAACTGTCATCGCCAAGATTACGCCTGCCATTGTAGCATGTAAACCAGAACGAAGAATACAGTACCATAAAATGATACCAAGAATGATATAAGATAAAGATCTAACGTAACCAGACCGATTACAATAAATCAATAACCCCGTTACAACTACAGCACCGAATAAATAGAAAAGATTAAGATGTGCTGCGTAGAATATAGCAATAACAATAATGGCAATTAAATCATCAATAACAGCTAAGGCTGTCAAAAATACTTTCATAGAGTTAGGAACTCTTGAGCCTAATGCAGTTATTACACCTATAGCAAAAGCAATATCTGTCGCAGTAGGAATAGCCCATCCATGAATGTAAACTTCACTAAATCCAGCCATAAGATAGTAAATAATAGCAGGTACTAATACACCAAATAATGCAGCAATACCTGGCATGATACGCTTAGCATTCGTATTAAGTTCACCACTTACCAATTCACGTTTTACTTCTAATCCAACAAAGAGGAAAAAAATCGCCATTAATGCATCATTAACCCACTCCATCGTTGTTAATGGACCTAGTTTTAAATTAACCAGAGACATATATTGTGTTGCCAATGGAGAATTCGCTACGATTAATGCAATAAGTGTAGCTCCTAATAAAACGGCAGTAGCCGAACCAGGAGAACGTAAAAGTACAAATATCCGTTCCATATGATTCCTTCCTAATATAATAAGTTCATTATTTGTTCTTAATAGATCTTATTTTGTAAGCCACAATTAAAACTATAGCACCTAATAAACCAGAAATAATAGATCCTATAAAGATACCAATTTTAGACATTTCTTGAGTTACACCAGGTGGAAATGCCAATGTGGCCACAAATAAGCTCATAGTAAAACCAATACCACAAACAATGGCTGTACCATAAACTTCTGGCCATGTTGTATTAGTAGGCATCTTGATAATTTTAGATTTAACCAAAACGAAAACAGCAGAAAAAATACCAAACTGTTTACCTAAAATAAGACCTAATGAAACACCTAGTACAACAGGATGGAATAGGTGATCTGCTGAAACATCAGCAAAGGATACACCAGCATTTAAGAAACTAAATAAAGGAATAATCAAGAAATTAACCCAGTTCTTCAGTTTATCAGCCCATTTAAGCATAGGATATACTGTTTCACCATCAAGTTTACCTGTTGCAGGAATAGTCATAGCTAAGACAACACCTGCAATGGTTGCATGAACACCAGACTTTAATACAAAGTACCAGAGAGCTGCACCTAATACACCATATAATACAGGTCTAACATATCCTTGTTTATTAGTATACCACAATGCACCTGTAACGATAGCAGCACCAATCAAGTATGGGAAATCAACACCAGCACCATAAAAGATAGCTATAACAATAATAGCAATTAAATCATCTATAACCGCCAATGCAGAAAGAAATGCTTTCATAGCATGTGATACACGCTTACCGAGCATCATAATTACACCTATGGCAAAGGCAATATCAGTAGCTGTTGGAATTCCCCAACCATGAGTATACTCAGGCACAGATCCAGCAATTAAGAAATATACTAAAGCTGGTGTCACAACGCCTGCAAGAGCAGCTAATACTGGTAGTAGTCGTTTTGAATTTGTATTCAGCTCACCAGAAATCATTTCGGATTTAATTGCTAGCCCTACATATAGGAAGAAAAGAGCCATTAATCCATCATTTACTCCAATATATCCATAGGGCCCCAAAACACATGCATTAAGGAGAAATACTGTTCTGCTAGCGGAGAATTTGCTGTAATAACACCAAGAATAGCGGCTAATAAGAGCATAATACCGCCAGATGATTCAGACTGAATAAATGCTTTTATATAATTCATAGTAACTACCACTTTCTCAATCATAAAATAAATACAAATTTTACTACATAAAATTATAACTAATATATATTATTTTATCATTTTAGTTCGAAATAAATCAATAAACTTATGATGAACCTCATTGATTAAGTGTATAAAATATACAATGAATTAATGATTAAATCCTCTAATTAAAGAAATAAAAAATACAACTAGAGGAATAGTTAAACAAATACCTGCTATAGTATTTGTAACTGGATTGGACCAAAGTGGCATAATAAATCCAAGTAATACTAAGGTACCACAACAGATTGGTGTACGCCAAACATGTTTTATCTCAGCCGATACTTTAGATTCTGTAGCACTAGCTCTGCCAAATTTCTTTTTAATAGTCATAATAATACCACTCACAATGCCTACAATAAGAACAATATCCCAGATGGCCCATAATATTTTAAGAGCCATCGTATTATGATTATGAATATGGAGATTAATCATTGTAGTCATGCCTGTAAAATACCAGGGGATATTTTTTGTAGAATACATATCCTTAGTAGAATCAGTATATAAATTAGCATAGACTGGTTGGCCCAAGAACATAGCTGGATCATCATCATTTTCAGCACCTAAATAAAATGCATAATGATGATTATTAAATTTAGATGGATAATCTATAGATATAAGCTGACGATCTGGGTATGCTTTCATAATTCGAGAGATAGCTTCAGATGGTTGTAAAATGTCAGATTGACCAACTGAAAGTTCTTGCTTTGCAGTGTGTAGTACATCTGCATTATAGCTGTCATTAGCAATAAAAAATCCACCTATCCATACACCTGTAATGCATAATATGAATCCCCATACAGTGGCAACCATAGCAAATTCTCGATGTAATGTACTTAATTTCATATAGTTAGACAATACAGTAGATTTTGCAAAGCTTTTACGAAATGGACCATATAAAAACACCAGAAATAATAGATAACCCACATACTAAAGATAAAATCGTTACAATATAAATTCCTGTTTTACCAAGATCTAATCGAGTATGTAGTTGATGAAGTGTATGTAATACACTTCGAACCCAAGGATGCGCAGGCGTTTCATGATGTGTAGTTATGAGGGACTTTGTTTTAGGGTTATATAATACATAATCCCCTCCCATCCCCATACGTGCTGGAGGCGCTACAGTTGCGGAAGAATCAATAATACGATACCGTAAAATATGTGTAGCCCCATAGCTGGAGAAATATTTAAAATATCCTTAGACGGATATTTTTCTTTCACTAATAGGGCACCTTCATCAGCATAATTAAAAATAGACATTTCTTGTTGGCTCATCTCCATTGATAACGAGGAGTGATGTGATCCTCCTTGAGCCCATGCATTTAATTCAGTTCTGAACATAAGGATAAGTCCTGTAATACAGAACATTAAGAAAAATAGCACAGAAACTATAGATAACCATTTATGAATTTTATAAATTTTTGACATACATATGCCTCCTTCCTCATTATGTTATACATTAATTATTATATCAATACAATACAGCAACCACTATGGGTATAGAGTATATAAACAAGCTCCCCTTGAATGTATATATTATAGTATGATACAATATGTACATCATGCGGGCGTAGTTCATCGGTAGAATGCGAGCTTCCCAAGCTTGAGAGGAGGGTTCGATTCCCTTCGCCCGCTCCATATAAAATAAGTCATGATGTGATTTACATCATGGCTTATTTTTTGTATAAAGATATAATAAAAACAGATTTGTATTGTATATTTTTTTATAAGGAGTATTCCATGAAATTAAGCGCAAGAAATCAATTAAAAGGTACAATCATTGAAATTCAAGAAGGTGCTGTAAACGCAATTGTAAAGATTAATGTAGGTAACGATAACATTCTTACAGCTGATATTACAGTTCAATCCGTTAAAGAATTAGGCTTAACAGTTGGCAAAGAAGTTGTGGCTGTTATCAAATCCACTAGCGTAATGGTTGGTGTAGAATAATAAAACTAGAGTCGCTTCGGCGGCTCTTTTTTGTATATATAATTAATAATAAGATGTTATAAACAAGCCCTGTGATTTTATGAACATGGGGATATTTTAATTATATAATTTAAAAATATTCAACTACCGCTCCGAACTAAGCGATGCAGTGAATCTGTCGTCGCTTCGCTTCTCCATCTTCTACTGCCCTGCTCACCAGGTACCCTGGAAGGATAGGAAGCCATACAACAAAAAAGACACACCCTCAGGTGTGCCTTTAAGCAATCAGCGGCTTCCTATCCTTCCAGGCCGTCTCCAGCCAAGTACTTTCGGCGTTTATGAGCTTAACTACTGTGTTCGAGATGGGAACAGGTGGATCCTCATAGCCATCGCCACTGAATCTGTCAGAGTTTGTACTCTGAAAACCACATAGAAGTATATATATTTGTTTGCACATTTCTGCTTAATGTTTTTGTTGTATGTTGCGTCCCATACTCAAAGTACACGTCTGGAGGATTGCGTCGAAGCCTGTGGATTTCACTTCGTGAAATCTTACGTTTCGACGTAAGCGACTCCACGCAACTTGTGCGTCGCGTTGCTCCTTCAAGTTGGTTACGCTGCTTAAGTAAAGCCCTCGATCTATTAGTACCAGTCAGCTCCAAACCTCACGGCTCTTCCACACCTGGCCTATCAACCATGTCGTCTACATGGGATCTTACTAGCTTATGCTATGAGAAACCTCATCTCAAGGCTGGTTTCACGCTTAGATGCTTTCAGCGTTTATCCGTCCCGAACGTAGCTACCCAACTGTACCCTTGGCAGGATAATTGGTACACCAGCGGTTCGTCCACTCCGGTCCTCTCGTACTAGGAGCAGCCCCCTTCAAGTTTCTTGCGCCCGCGATGGATAGGGACCGAACTGTCTCACGACGTTCTGAACCCAGCTCACGTACCACTTTAATCGGCGAACAGCCGAACCCTTGGGACCTACTTCAGCCCCAGGATGTGATGAGCCGACATCGAGGTGCCAAACCTCCCCGTCGATATGGACTCTTGGGAGAGATTAGCCTGTTATCCCCAGGGTAGCTTTTATCCGTTGAGCGATGGCCCTTCCATTCGGTACCACCGGATCACTAAGCCCGACTTTCGTCCCTGCTCGACTTGTAGGTCTCGCAGTCAAGCTCCCTTCTGCCTTTACACTCTTCGAATGATTTCCAACCATTCTGAGGGAACCTTTGGCGCCTCCGTTACTCTTTAGGAGGCGACCGCCCCAGTCAAACTGCCCGCCTAAGACTGTCCGGCCGGTCGTTACTCGGCCCGTTAGAAATCAATTAATGAAAGGGTGGTATCCCAACAATGACTCCTAAAACTGGCGTCCTAGGTTCTACGTCTCCCACCTATCCTGTACATTCATTAACTAAGTTCAATCTTAGGTTGCAGTAAAGCTCCATGGGGTCTTTCCGTCCTGTCGCGGGTAACCTGCATCTTCACAGGTACTTCAATTTCACCGGGTCCCTCGTTGAGACAGTGCGCAAGTCGTTACACCTTTCGTGCGGGTCGGAACTTACCCGACAAGGAATTTCGCTACCTTAGGACCGTTATAGTTACGGCCGCCGTTTACTGGGGCTTCAATTCAGAGCTTCGACCGAAGTCTAACCCCTCCTCTTAACCTTCCAGCACCGGGCAGGTGTCAGCACCTATACGTCAGCTTTCGCTTTAGCAGGCACCTGTGTTTGTGGTAAACAGTCGCTTGCGCCTCTCTTGTGCCACTCATTCATGCTCCATGCGTTGCTGCTCTTCACACTACATGAGTCCTCCTTTTCCCGAAGTTACGGAGGCATTTTGCCGAGTTCCTTAACGAGGGTTTTCCCGCGCACCTTAGGATTCTCTCCCCGCCTACCTGTGTCGGTTTTGGTACGGGCGATGTGTCTCTACCTAGAAGCTTTTCTCGACAGTGTAGGATCAATCACTTCGTTACTATCGCTAGTAACTCGTCATCACATCTCAGCTTTTAGAGCTACGGATTTGCCTATAGCTCAACCTACATGCTTAAACACGCACTTCCAATCGCGTGCTGACCTACCTTACTGTGTCACTCCATCGATCAAACGATTCACACCGGTACAGGAATTTCAACCTGTTGTCCATCGCCTACGCTTTTCCGCCTCGGCTTAGGTCCCGACTTACCCTGAGACGACGATCGTTGCTCAGGAACCCTTAGGCTTTCGGTGGAATGGATTCTCACCATTCTTTTCGCTACTCATACCGACATTCTCACTTCTCATCAGTCCACAACTCCTTACGGTACTGCTTCAACCCAATGAGAACGCTCCCCTACCCATATACATTGCTGCATATGACACGACTTCGGTTTTACACTTTAGCCCCGGACATTTTCGGCGCAGAGTCTCTCGACCAGTGAGCTATTACGCACTCTTTAAATGGTGGCTGCTTCTAAGCCAACATCCTGGTTGTTTTGGAAATTCCACATCCTTCGCCACTTAGTGTAACATTTGGGACCTTAGTCGGTGTTCTGGGCTGTTTCCCTCTTGACAATGGACCTTATCATTCACTGTCTGACTCCCGAGTATAAGTATAGCCATTCGTAGTTTGACTAGGTTCGGTAACCGGTATGGCCCCTAGCCCGATCAGTGCTCTACCGCCTATACTCTCAACCTCGAGGCTAGCCCTAAAGCTATTTCGGGGAGAACCAGCTATCTCCGTGTTCGATTGGCATTTCACCCCTATCCACAACTCATCCCAAAGCTTTTCAACGCTCACGAGTTCGGTCCTCCACACAATTTTACCTGTGCTTCAACCTGGCCATGGATAGATCACTACGGTTTCGGGTCTACTATTACTAACTGAACGCCCTGTTCAGACTCGCTTTCGCTGCGGCTCCGTGTTTTCCACTTAACCTCGCTAGCAACAGTAACTCGTCGGTTCATTCTTCAATAGGCACGCCGTCGTCCTGATATATATACAGACTTCGACTGTTTGTAGACATACGGTTTCAGGTTCTCTTTCACTCCCCGCCAGGGTTCTTTTCACCTTTCCCTCACGGTACTATGCGCTATCGGTCGATATCAGTATTTTGGCTTGGAGGGTGGTCCCCCCTGCTTCCCACAAGGTTTCACGTGTCTCGTGGTACTCTGGATACAGTCCCGTGTATGCAAGGTTTCGATTACAGGGCTTTCACCTTCTTCGGCTGAGCTTTCCAACTCGATTCTTCTACCTCATTTACACTTGATGACTGTCCTCCAACCCCGGTGCGGTTGCCCGCTCCGGTTTGGCCTCTTTCCCGTTCGCTCGCCGCTACTAAGAAAATCTCGTTTGATTACTTTTCCTCTGGGTAATTAGATGTTTCAGTTCCCCAGGTGCCCTCCTCATAGTCTAAGCTATGGGTGACAGTGCATAACCACTGCCGGGTTCCCCCATTCGGAAATCTACGGGTCAACAGGTTGCTTGCACCTCTCCGTAGCTTATCGCAGCTTACCGCGTCCTTCTTCGGCTGATATCGCCAAGGCATCCACCGTACGCCCTTAAAATCTTTACTTAAAATCTAATATATTTTGCGCTTATCTTCGTCATACTGCATTCAGCTTGTCTTGCGTATACAAATACGCGGCGACTTCGCTTCATTGGTATTCCTTGATAATCATCAAAATCTATTGATTTGAGATTTCATTGACATGCATTAGATACATTGTCGTTTATTTTGTAGCCGTACATTTTACATGTACGTCACCATTAAGTCAGAGAATTATTTCCTATGTGCTCGGGTCAACCTACTTAGAAATTCTAAGAGATGACCTTACAAATATATATAATTATCTTCTATGCAGTTTTCAAAGAACAAACAATTCATATATTTCGCGTCTATCGTCGTTGCATTCGCTTCACTTGTCTTGCGTAATTACCATTACGCGGCGACGTCGTTCATCTCATGCGCCTAGATATCCATCGAAATCTATTAAATTGTATATGGTATAAAACCATTTGAGAGTCTTTACAGATCTCTCAAAACCGAACAATGTTAGGTGCCAAAGTGTCGACCTAAGTGACATCCAAGCTCTTGGCTTGGTGTATGTCTCCCTAGAAAGGAGGTGATCCAGCCGCACCTTCCGATACGGCTACCTTGTTACGACTTCACCCCAATCATCGACTTTACCTTAGACGGCTGGCTCCCGAAGGTTACCCCACCGGCTTTGGGCACTTCCGACTTTCGTGGTGTGACGGGCGGTGTGTACAAGGCCCGGGAACGTATTCACCGCAGTATGCTGACCTGCGATTACTAGCGATTCCGACTTCACGTAGGCGAGTTGCAGCCTACGATCCGAACTGAGAGAGTGTTTCTCGGGTTTGCTCCACCTCGCGGTATTGCTTCCGTCTATTAACGCCCATTGTAGTACGTGTGTAGCCCAGGTCATAAGGGGCATGATGATTTGACGTCATCCCCGCCTTCCTCCGCATTGTCTGCGGCAGTCTCTCATGAGTTCCCACCCGAAGTGCTGGCAACATAAGATAGGGTTGCGCTCGTTGCGGGACTTAACCCAACATCTCACGACACGAGCTGACGACAACCGTGCACCACCTGTTTTCTGGCTTCCGAAGAAGAGGAACTATCTCTAGTTCTGTCCATCAATGTCAAGACCTGGTAAGGTTCTTCGCGTTGCGTCGAATTAAACCACATACTCCACCGCTTGTGCGGGCCCCCGTCAATTCCTTTGAGTTTCAACCTTGCGGTCGTACTCCCCAGGCGGGTACTTATTGCGTTAACTCCGGCACAGAAGGGGTCGATACCTCCTACACCTAGTACCCATCGTTTACGGCCAGGACTACCGGGGTATCTAATCCCGTTCGCTCCCTGGCTTTCGCGCCTCAGCGTCAGTTTTCGTCCAGAAAGTCGCCTTCGCCACTGGTGTTCTTCCTAATATCTACGCATTTCACCGCTACACTAGGAATTCCACTTTCCTCTCCGATACTCTAGATTGGCAGTTTCCATCCCATCACGGGGTTAAGCCCCGAACTTTTAAGACAGACTGACCAATCCGCCTGCGCGCGCTTTACGCCCAATAATTCCGGACAACGCTTGCCACCTACGTATTACCGCGGCTGCTGGCACGTAGTTAGCCGTGGCTTTCTATTCCGGTACCGTCAATCCTTCTAACTATTCGCAAGAAGGCCTTTCGTCCCGATTAACAGAGCTTTACAACCCGAAGGCCGTCATCACTCACGCGGCGTTGCTCCGTCAGACTTTCGTCCATTGCGGAAGATTCCCCACTGCTGCCTCCCGTAGGAGTCTGGGCCGTGTCTCAGTCCCAATGTGGCCGTTCATCCTCTCAGACCGGCTACTGATCATCGCCTTGGTGGGCCGTTACCCCTCCAACTAGCTAATCAGACGCAATCCCCTCCTTCAGTGATAGCTTATAAATAGAGGCCACCTTTCATCTATCCTCGATGCCGAGGTCAGATCGTATGCGGTATTAGCAGTCGTTTCCAACTGTTGTCCCCCTCTGAAGGGTAGGTTGATTACGCGTTACTCACCCGTTCGCCACTAAGATTGATAGAAGCAAGCTTCCATCGCTCTTCGTTCGACTTGCATGTGTTAAGCACGCCGCCAGCGTTCGTCCTGAGCCAGGATCAAACTCTCCAAGATATCTTGAAGCTATTTGAATAGCTCATTATTTGTTGTCGTTACATGTAAGTAACTTTGAATTATGGTTGGTTTTGACTTTGTCAAAACCCGCACTCTGGCATATGTTCAATCATATTGATTGATTACCTATCATTGTTCAGTTTTCAAAGATCTGTACCAGTTTCCACTACCTTCTTTCGAAGTGTTTCATCAACTGGCGACTTGATTATTCTATCAAGTTCAGCTCATTACGTCAAGCACTTTTTAAAACTTTTTTCAGAAGTTTTTTTGTGCTCATCGTTTGTGCTGTGTCCTAACGACTTGTATAAGTATAGCACAAATAAAATAATCGTCAACATATAAAAAGCCTTGTTTTTACAACTTCATTTTAAATTCACCACACCTCATCATAAGCACGCCTTAATACCTTATCAATTCAGGTTTTAAATTGTATAACACCTTTTTTTCAATCACTATAGTTCATTTTATTTTTAACTAACTTTCACTAATTACTACTAAAGCTAAAAAATCCTTATAGAATACTTTCAAAGTATCCTATAAGGATTTATGGTTTTATCTAAATCTACAAGGGAAACTCTCACAAATAAAATCCCTATATAACTATATTTCCAATGGAGTATATTTTTTAATCCATACATGATATAGACTGAGTGCTATGACCATAACTAAAGCAGCAATAATATATAGGTATTGATATCCTAATGCATTTGCAAGTAATGCAAGTATAATTGAACCAGCGCCTACACTTATATCAAGAGCTAAGAAATATGTCGCCGTTGATACACCTGCTCGTTCAATAGGTGCTGATTGTATGGCTAACGCTTGAAATGCCGGCTGGGCCGCCCCATAGCCTAACCCCAATAATGGAGCTGTAAGAATAATAGCCATTGGTGTTGTGGCAAGGCCTAAGCCAAATAGGCCTAATATAAATAAGCCTAACCCAGGATAAATAATGAACTTAGATCCATAACGAGCATACACTTTCCCCACCAAAGGTCGACTGATTATAATCATCAAAGCAAAGATAGCAAAAAAAAGCACTACCCCAAATACCTGCGCCCATACTATTCAGCTCGATAGGAATAAATACTAAAACGCCTGAATAAGTAAAACCTATGAATAAACCCATTAATGCCCAAGGCAAACTTTTGCTTTCTATAAACTGAGAAATATGCCAGCCTTTGTGCTTAGACGTTTTTGGTAAGGCTAACTCTTTTGAAGAGGAATAACATTACTTAACAGCAATACGTCATCGCCAGACCTGCATCTAAATCACTACCGCTTAGTTCGGAAGTAATCACTATAGGTAATGCAGCTACCAATACATAATGAGTCATATATAATATGCCACAGACTAAAAAGAACCTCTCTAGACTGTATGCTAGAGAGGTTCAGTACTTTTACCATTATTATAGTAAAAGCAGTTATATATTATTGTTGATTGCGGATATCATTTTTATTGCGACTTTTCCACATAACCCATAAGGATGTAGCTACGCAGATAGAGGAGTACGCACCACTAGCAAAACCAATAATCATACAAAGAGCAAAGTTCTTTGTAGTGTCCCCACCGAACAGATAAAGAGATACACAGGCGAACATAACTGTAGCCAATGTATAGAAACTACGGTGAATACTTTGTGTAATTGATGCATTCGCAAGATCTGCAAATGTATCAGAACGTTTATGTGTATGTGTATTTTCACGAACACGGTCAAAGATAACTACAGATTCATTCATAGAGTAACCTACAACCGTAAGAATAGCAGCAAGGAAAGACGCATCAATTTCCAATTGGAAATAAGAGAATACGCCAAGCACCATGATTAAATCGTGGAAAATAGCAACAAGAGCAGAAATAGCAACTTTATATTCAAAACGATAAGAAATATACAATGCTAATGCTGCGAATGCTATAACAAGATTTAACAACGCATGTTCTGTAACCTCAGAACCAATTACAGCACCTACAGTTTCAATACGTTTAACTGTATTGTTTCCAATAGATTTAGTCAAAGACTCTACAACAGCGGCACTTTCACTAGCCTCGAGATTACGTGTACGAATCATTACGTCTTCGCCCGCTGTTTCACCAGTAGTATCACCAGAAAGCTGAATTTGTGCATTTTCAAGATTATATTCTTTCAAAACGTCACGAACTTGACTAACCTCTACAGGTTGATCAAATACAACTTCAACAATTGTACCACCAGTATAATCAATACCAAAGTTAAAGCCTTTAGTAAAGATAGAAATTAAACTGATAATAACAAGTGTGGAGGAAATAGCAAACCACCAACGATGATGTTTAATTACGTCTAATGTCATTTGCGTTTACCTCCTTTCAAAGATTTTGGTGCAAATGCGTCAGCACTTTTGCTTGGAGAGATATTCGCACCAAACCAGAATGGATGATTCGTAAAGTTACAGTCAATAAGTAAGCGCAACAAGAAATGACTCACCGTAATCGCTGTAAACATACTTACAACAACACCTACGCCTAAGCTGATAGCGAAGCCTTTTACCGGACCAGAACCTAAGATTGTCAAGATACCAGCCGTAATAATAACGGATACGTTCGCATCTGTAATTGTTGCTAAAGCACGACTAAAACCAGCTTCCATTGCTACACGCATGGATTTACCAGAGAATACCTCTTCCTTAAAGCGTTCGAAAATCAGGATGTTCGCATCTACCGCAACACCCATAGACAAGATAATACCAGCAATACCTGGCAATGTCATAGTCGCATTAAAGCCTTTACCTAATACAAGTAATAAGAGCATTACAAATACAAGTAATGCGATATTAGCTACGATACCAGAAAAGCGATATAAAATAACCAAGAAAATCATGATCATTGCAATACCAGCACTGAAGGCTACAACAGATTTATCCTTAGAGTCTTGACCTAAAGAAGGACCTACTGTACGAACCTCTAATACATTAATTTTTACAGGCAATGCACCGGAACGTAACAAAATAGCTAAGTCTTTAGCTTCTTCTAAGCTTTGACTACCAGAAATTGTTGCTTTACCACCTGTAATTGCTTGTTGCACTACAGGATTAGTCAATTCTTTACCATCCAAAGTGATGGCAATGCGACGGCCAATATTTTTAGATGTTAAGTCCGCAAATTTCTTAGCCCCTTCATCGCTTAATTCAATAGCAACGAGTGGTTGTTTATTTTGACCTAACTCTTCTTTCGCATCTTTTAAATCATCACCAGTCATAACAGTTTGACCTTGGTCATTCTTAAATTCTAAGACCGCAGTTTTACCGATACGTTTTATCGCTTCGTCAGGATCTTTTACGCCTGGCAATTCGATGATAATACGGCGAGCGCCTTCACGTTGTACCAATGGTTCAGACAAACCCATTTCATTAATACGACGCTCTAAGATTTGCTTCGCCCGTTCCACTGCATCATTGTCAGCTTGACCAGTTGCAGAATCCTCTGCTTCCAATACGATATGCGTACCACCTTGTAAGTCTAGGCCTTGTTTCAAAGAACCTGCTAAAGGTTGAATGAAATACGCAAATAATCCAATGATGGCAGCAATGACTACTAAAAACTTGATAATAGCTTTACCGTTCAAAATAGTTGCTCCCTTCTACTACTATACGCAATGTATAACGCCTTGCTCCATTACAATCTTGTTCATCCATTGGTCCAATTCATCCATAGGGATTGGTTCATCCCAAATTTGATAGCCCAACATACGCCCATATATGTACTTGGTGAAAGTTCCTTGAGAAATCGATCATAATACCCATTCCCCATCCCCATGCGACCACCTTGACGGTCAAAGCCAGCACCAGGCACTAAAATCAAATCCAAGTCATGTGGATTAATAACCTCGTATGGCTCAGAGGGAATGCGAATATTTAACACACCCCGAGTGATAGATTCTAGAGACTTGAGACGAACTGCAATCATTGTCGTCTTATCTGTACAAACTGGAACATATACGGATTTACCATGTGCTAAAGCATGACGAATCACATCGTCTAAATTGGCCTCCTTGGGCATCGCCAAATAGGCCATAATGCTATTGGCTGATTTATACTCAGGACTATTAACTATTTGATCTGTCAAAAGTATAGTCCACGTATTACAATCAGCAACGGATAAAGCAGCGCGCTGGGCCTTGCACGCCCGGCGCACTGCTTCCTTTGTATTCATTATTTTTCTTCCTTGTTTTTCTTGGAAAGAACGTTAGCAATTGCAGAACGCGCAAATGTTAACTCCACTTTTTCAGATACTTGAACCTTTACTTTTTCATCATCAAGTTCAACGATTTCACCATAAATACCGCCAATAGTAACGATTTTTTGGCCTTTTTTCAAACTGCCCAACAAATTAGCGCGCTCTTTTTGTTGTTTCTTTTGTGGACGCCATAATAAAGAAATAAAAGATTACGACCATCAACAAAATAGGCCAGCTAGTTTGCAACACTTGTAAAATATCTTCCATTTTATCCTCCTAGTATAATAAATATATTTTTCTTTTCTAGTATAGCCACCTAATATAGATTTGACTAGACTTAATTACTATTTTTTAAAGCTATCCCAAAACTGCATTCTAAATCGGAGGGAATCGGTCTTCCAAAATAGCTTGTCGCATTTGACGCATAAACTCAAGCAAGAAGTAGAGATTATGGTATGTTACGAGACGCAATGCCAAAATTTCTTCCGCCTTATACAAGTGACGAATATAAGCGCGGGAATAATTTTTACATGTATAGCACTGACAGCCTTCTTCTAAAGGGCCCCAATCATGAGCAAACTGCGCATTTCGAATATTAAGGCGCCCCTTCCACGTCATAGCCATTCCATTTCGAGCAACACGTGTCGGATATACGCAGTCAAACATATCAATACCACGTGCCACGCCTTCAACGAGACAGTCCGCTGTACCAACGCCCATCAAGTAACGAGCCTTATTAGTTGGCAACAATGGTGTGGTATATTCCAAAATCTCATTCATTAAATCATGAGGTTCCCCAACGGATAAGCCGCCGATACTATAGCCTTCAAAGTCCATAGCGACTAACTCTTCCGCACTTTGTTTACGCAAGTCTTTATACATGCCACCTTGAACAATACCAAACATACCTTGACGGTCATGAGCCTTACGAGCCTCTTGGCAACGATGAGCCCAACGTGTGGTACGCGCTGTAGAACGCTTCGCATAATCATGATCTGCTGGATATGGAATACATTCATCAAAGGCCATCGCAATATCAGAACCTAATTGCTCTTGTACCTTTGTGGCAACTTGTGGAGATAAAAACTGTTTAGAACCATCAATATGGTGATCTAAAAGTTACACCTTCTTCAGTAATCTTACGCATATCGCCTAAGCTGAATACTTGGAATCCACCACTATCAGTAAGAATAGCTTGATCCCAATTCATAAACTTATGCAACCCACCTGCTTCTTCCACAAGTTCAGGACCAGGACGAAGGAATAAATGGTACGTATTACTCAAGATAACTTGAGAACCAATAGCCTTTAATTCTTCAGGTGTCATTGTTTTAACAGTTGCCTGTGTACCTACAGGCATAAACATTGGGGTTTGGAAGGTGCCATGTGGTGTATGCAATAAACCTGCACGTGCCCCCGTATGAGGACATGTCTTTTGTAATTCATAGGTAATACTTGGCATAGTCCCTCCTAACGAATAAACATAGCATCGCCAAAGCTAAAGAATCGATATCGTTCTCGAACAGCTTCTTCGTAGGCCGCTAAACAATGTTCACGACCGGCTAATGCACTAATCAACATTAACAATGTAGATTGAGGTAAATGGAAATTCGTTACTAATGCATCAATCATCTTAAATTTATAACCAGGATAGATAAATATTTGAGTCCATCCACTAATACCTTGTAGTATACCGTCATCATTCGTAGCAGACTCTAGTGTACGTACAGATGTAGTACCTACCGCAATAATACGGCGTCCGTTTCTCTTAGCTGCATTAATACGGTCAGCGGTTTCTTGAGATACAACGAAGAACTCACTATGCATCTCATGATTTTCAATCGTCTCTACCGATACAGGTCTAAAAGTACCAAGACCAACATGCAATGTTACAAACTCAAGCTCTACACCTTTCGCTTTTATTCTTTTCTAATAGTTCAGGTGTAAAGTGTAGCCCTGCAGTTGGAGCTGCCGCTGAACCTTTCTCCTTTGCATAAACGGTTTGATAACGATCTTTATCTTCTAACTTTTCATGAATATATGGAGGTAATGGCATTTCACCAATTTCTTGTATCACATCATCAAATACACCATTGCAAGTGAACTCAATGATACGGCCTCCAAATTCAGTCTTATCTATTACAGTCCCACTTAATCGGTCATCAAATTCGATAACTTGACCAATAGGACATTTTTTTTTAACAAGGCATTCCCAGCGATTTTCACCACATGGTGTGAGGAGCAATACCTCAACCTTGCCACCAGAGCCTTGACGTTGGCCATATAATCTCGCAGGAATAACCTTTGTATTATTAAATACAAGTACATCCCCTTCGTGAAGTTCATCTAGCAAATCGTAAAAATGCTCTTTATGCGCAACCTCACCTGTAACCTTGTCTAAGGTCAACAGTCTCGCTGTATCACGAGGCTCTACAGGATGTTGAGCAATTAGTTCCTCTGGCAATTCATAATCAAAATCTGTAACTTTCATCGTAATCCTTATTAGTACATTTTCTTTAATGTAATGCCACTATAGTAGTGACGCAAAATAGTTTGGTAATAATTTGTATCCCCTGGGGTAGCACGTTTCGCCATCTCTGCGGCACCCCATTGAGACATACCAAGACCATGTCCCCAACCGTGACCTTTAATATAGACAGTATCATTGCTACCAGTAAAATTATGATACGCCTTACCCGTGCCTTTAACTGGGTTATAATTTACATAAAAATCAAATAGTGTTGATTTTAAACCTAAAATACTACGCAAGGAATCGCCATCTACAGTCGTCTTTCCAGATGTGCCTATGAAAGTAGCACTCTTAATACGTCCAGACACGCCTCTGTCAGATGTTTGTTGACCTGGCTTGCCAAGAGGTGTCAATTGAATGCTCTTTAATTTACCGACCCCTTTACTAGCTGCGTTAAGCTTACTTTCAAGGGCCTGACGAGATGTAGTCACTGTCCAATTCGATGTAGATGTGCCAGTACTAAAATCCTTTACACCTTTCAAATACGGTACATCGCTACCCCAAACATTGACACTATCCTCAGTATAACCACCACCATCAGAATGGAATAAGGCATTAATAGGGCGTTGATTATATAGCATAACCATACCCTTTGTCTTATTTACTGCATTAGTAGTAGCCTGAGTTTCACCACTAACCCCATTATAGACTTGATGATCTGTGGACGTACTCACATCATACAATTTCCCTTTATTTTCTTCCATTGTATGAAGCGCATAAGTGCGAGCTGCTACAGCTTGTGCTTCTAATGCTGCTGCAGGCCAAGACGGAACGACTTCCTGTGGAACTACGCCATAAAGATAATCTTCAAGAGGTACAGAGTTAATGACCATCATTTTACCATTATTAGCACGTAATGTAAGTCCACCGCGATAACCTTTACCTTCAAACAAGAATGGCGCGTCACTATTAGCTGGTTTTAAGGTAACTACATTATCAATGGCCTTGCCATTAACAACAATTTTACCACCTTGAACGCCAATTGACGTACCACGATTCGCACTAATTGTACTAACTTGACCATTATTACTATTTAACACAACCATATTAGCAGTAGATGTCACCTTAGCATCGGAGCTACGGCTTCCTAATAGAACACGTACATTTGGTACATGCTCTATGCGCTCCGTAGCAGGTGTAACAACAGACCCTACTTTATTACGCGTAATAGCAGCCGTATTAGCTTGAATGCTATTTACATTAGATGTTTTACAACATTAGATGCAGTAGACTTAACACCAGTAGATGTAGTTTTGCTACAGGTTTGGAGCTACTGTTTTCTGAGCTTTCGTTGTAGCACTAGATGCTGCAGGTTTAGCAGCTGGCTTAGACGACACTTTTGACACAGGCTTTGGGGCCGGTTTAGTTACAAGTGGTCGAAAAGTTGACCGCTTCGTCGTATTTACTTTCGATACATTTGTTGTAGATACTGTTGATTTCGGCGTTGGCTTTCTTAGTTACTACTGTACTTTTATGTTGCAATGTTGCCCCTTGAGCAACAGAAGCACCGCCAATATTTACACCTAAAAACAAAGTTGCCATTATCATCAATTGTAATCGTTTCGTTTTCATTGTTATTTCCCTGTCTGTGAAATACCTAAATGCTCATAGGCTAATTTAGTGGCCACCCTCCCACGCGGTGTACGTCCTAAAAAAATCCTAGTTGCATCAAATATGGTTCATACACATCTTCGATAGTATCTCTCTCTTCGCTGATAGCTGCCGCAATAGTATCGATACCTACTGGACCGCCATCATACTTCTTAATAATACACTCCAACACACGTCGATCGATTCGATCGAGTCCTTCTTTATCTATATATAAACGTTGTAACGCATCATCTGCAATGTCTTGAGTGATAACCCCATCACCAATAACTTGTGCAAAATCACGTACCCGTTTAAGTAGACGATTTGCGATACGCGGCGTTCCCCCTCGAACGTCGCGCAATTTCACTGGCCCCAGTTGGCTCAATACCTATATTGAGTATTTCTGCAGCTCGAGTCACAATAAACTCTAATTCTGGTTGTTTATAATATTCCAACCGGTTAATAATACCAAAGCGGTCCCTTAATGGTGCCGCTAAAGCCCCCGCCCGTGTTGTGGCACCTACCAAAGTAAACTTTGGCAAGTCAATGCGCACCGTTCGAGCACTTGGGCCCTTACCGATGATGATATCGATAGCATAGTCCTCCATTGCAGAGTACAATACTTCCTCTACACTGCGAGACAAACGATGAATTTCATCGATAAATAATACATCGTGATCATCTAAATTCGTTAAAATGGCAGCCAAGTCGCCTGACTTTTCAATAGCAGGACCAGATGTTATGCGAAAGTTAACACCCAATTCATTCGCAATAATCCCTGCCAATGTAGTCTTCCCAAGACCTGGTGGACCATAGAGCAATACGTGATCTAAGGCTTCACCACGTTGCTTAGCCGCCTGAATATACACATTTAGATTACCTTTAGCCTCTTCTTGACCTACGTACTCATTAAAGAACTTTGGTCGTAGGCTATATTGCCACATATCTTCTTCGTGCTCGCCATTTCCGACAAGGCGTACTTCTTCGTTCATCCTTATCGTCCTTTCCCAAGCTCAATCAAGCTGACCTTAATCAACTCAGATACATCGCGTTTACCATCATCTAAAGACTCTACAATGTCAGCCACATCTCGTTCTGAATAACCTAGCGATACGAGAGCTTCAATAGCCTCACAGGTAGCACCACTAGCGGAAACACCAATTGGCTGTATAGCTGCTGGAGAATCTGCAGATATATGCGTCATTTTCGCTAACTTATCCTTTAACTCCAGAACAAGTCGCTCTGCAGATTTCTTACCAATGCCAGGCAATTTGGTTAATTGCTGTACTTGGCCATTAATAACAGCTAATTTGAAAGCCTCCGGCGTCATACCAGACAAAATGCCAAGCCCCACCTTAGGCCCTATACCGGAAACAGAAATGAGTAAAATGAACAACTCATACTCCTCTTCCGTCCAAAAGCCATAGAGTTGCATCGCATCTTCACGTACGTTCAAATACGTAAATAGCGTTGCCTCATGACCTTCAATCAATTGTTGTCGCGTAGTGGTCGGCACATAAACGCGATACCCTACGCCATGTACATCTACGTAACAAGACTCTTTAAAGAGATGTGTTACGATGCCCCGTACATACCCTATCATTATACCAACCTCTTCAATCTATCAGTGTGAGAACTATGAGCCGTACAGATGGCAACAGCTAATGCATCTGCCGTATCATCGGGCTTAATCTTCTCACGAATCCCCAAAATATTCATGGTCATGTAAATAACCTGATTTTTATCGGCCTTACCATAACCAGTAACAGCCTGTTTAATTTGTAATGGCGTATATTCATATATAGGTATTCTCTGTTGCTCTGCGGCCAGCAATATAACCCCACGAGCTTGACCTACCTTAATCGCCGTCGTTACATTACGATTAAAAAAGAGTTCTTCTACACCAAATTTATCCGGCTTAAATTCCTCTAGAATATCACTTAAATCATTAAATAAAATTTCTAACCGTTGTGAATCAGTTAATTCCTTAGGAGTGGTAATAGCCCCAAAGGCTACTGGCGTTAACTTGCTACCCTTCACGTCAATAATGCCATACCCGCATATAGCCGTGCCTGGGTCAATACCTATAATTCGCACCTTAACCCCCTTAGTTTAAAAATGAGATAAGCTGTCGCCTACCTCCATTACATAATCTATTTTATTATAGCACAATACCACATCGAATTTCATGAATTCCAATATAAAATTTATAAGAAATCTATTAGTATTCTTAACATTTACAGAAACCCTAAATTTCATAAATCAATAAAAAAGGAGCACCCCTCAGAGTACTCCTTAATATTATTCTTCTTCGTCGTCTGGCAAAATACCGTTGTGATATACGTTTTGTACATCATCAAGATCATCCAATACGTCGAGCATTTTTTGCATTTTTACAGCATCATCACCAGTCAACTCAATAGTTGTATCTGGAATCATGGTAATTTTCGCTACTTCTGTTTCAATGCCCGCATCAGCAAGAGCTGCTTCTACCGCATCATAATCTTCAGGAGTAGTATAAATTTCAAATACATCGTCTTCGGACTTAAGGTCTTCTGCGCCTGCTTCAAGAGCAAGCATAGTCAATTCATCTTCATCATGACCTTCTTTATCGATAACGAATACGCCTTTAGATTTAAACATCCAGCCTACACAACCGCTTTCACCAAGGTTACCACCTTGTTTAGAGAATGCATGTCGTACATCGGCAGCCGCACGGTTACGATTATCCGTCATAACCTCTACAGTAACAGCCACACCAGCTGGACCATACCCTTCATATACGATTTCTTCGTATGCGTTCATATCCGTAGCACCAACGCCTTTATCGATGGCACGTTGAATATTATCCTTAGGAATATTGTTTTCACGAGCTTTTTGCAAAGCCAATTTCAAACGCATATTACCTGTTGGATCGGCAACACCCATGCGTGCTGCAACGGTAATTTCGCGACCGATTTTTGTAGCTAGTTTAGCCTTCAAAGCATCAGTTTTGCCTTTTTTATGTTTAATATTTGCCCATTTTGAATGTCCTGACATAGACGCCTCCTATTTATTCCACCATGCTTCGCCCCGCAATCGATCTAAGATGATTGAAACGGCACTACGCACAGATAAATGATTGTATTCACCATGGCCATATATAGGTTCTAAAATATAGTCAAAGCTTTCCATCGTTTCTTTTGTCATACCATAACCGGTACCAAATAATACTAACACAGGGAGGCCCTCATTTTCAAGGTGTTCACGCATCCGTGCATAGGAAATTGTATTATCATAAGTTCTAGCATCGGTAGTTGCTACGATAGGTTTTACCCCTTCCAGTTCCTCGATAGTACGCACCGCAACAGCGATAGAATTAACGAGTTCAACACCTGTGAAAGCATCTTTTCTGTCCGGATTATAGGTACTACCAAAGCCTGACTTCCAATGCTCCATAATTGTAGCTGCTAATTCTCGTTGAGCTGGTATATTATGAATCACAAAATATTTAGATACATCGTAGGTGATAGATGCGCGTGCAATATCGTGAATATCATAATTGGTAATGGCCGTCGTTATCACATCTTTATGCTTATTCATAATTGGATAATGAACAAGTCCAATATATAAATTTGCCAATACTATATCTCCTAAATCTTAAACAACTTTTATCAATACATAGTACCACCATATCCATTATGAAGCACTAGACCGCGCACCAGCACTACCAAAACCAGACTTTTGCCCTATAGATGATGCTTTCTTACTTCTACTATTCTCATAACTACGAAAACTTCTTCCACCTCCATAGCCATGTATAGTTGATCCTGATGACGTATATTCATTAGGTTGTTCATACGGTTTTAATGGCGATACCGCGCGATACGTCATAGTTCGTCCATCCATACGTGCCGTAGGAGGATTAAACCCATGAAACATATAATACCCAGCTGCAATAGTTGGTAACAAACTTGCCAAACCATCCCACACCAAATTGCCACTATTATCTCGGTGAAAGGTAACAGATCGATTATCGTCGTATAAGGCTGTTTCTTTACCATCGCCATGGTTTAAAGAGAATACCGATTACCTTGACTATCCTTTAATCGAACCTCCCCCTCATTTGCCTCTGGATAAACCTTATCACACACAGCATAGGAGATATCGTTCCAGTAGGAATACACACCTACAAGACCAGCAACTGCGGCAAAAGCACCTGTAAGGTATATGGTTTTCTTACTTGGCTTATACATAAAACGCTCCCTTAGTGCACAGCACCGCTAATAACAAGAGCAAGACCTACGAAAATGCCAAATACAAGAATACCAGCCGCTGTATTACCACGCATAATTTCTTCGGATAATTTATATTTACGATGCCAAATATTGATAAACATATAGCCCGTTACAAATAGTATAATACCTAGCACAGCGTATACAACGCTGGCTACAATGCCATGTAACAAGGACGTATCAGCCGTAGTCACGGCTGGTGACATAATAACAGAACGCAAAATTTCACCGATACCGATAAATGATCCCGCTGAAAGCCACGCCACAGCACAGTTACCACGCTTAATTTCTTCACTAAATTTTCCAGGCACGAAGAAATCGATAACCGTGTTCGCTGTCAACATCAGTATAATACCAAAACAAGCATAAAAAATTGTCAATAATACATCTGGTATATAAATCATAATAAGCCCTAATAATATAATTTTGTATTGGATGTGTTGTTAGAGTTGCTGGTAGGATACAACCGTTCGCGTCCCGTATTATCTCCTAGTCGAACCATGGTCGCATAGTTATCGAGTATATGAGAGCTGATTAATGTACGATCAATAATTTCCCAATCCTCTTGTGTCAATTTTGATTGTTCACATACCTTAACCTTAGTTTGTCCATCCGTATTGGTAATGATATACACCAAGTCCCCAGAATAAAATACAATAACTTCATGTCCCTCTTCTAAGTTGTCCCGCTCATTTTTAATATCACCATTCACAGAATCAATCAAGTCTAATGCGGTACTAACAGGATCTAGTGTAGACGTGTATACATAGTCGCTATCCGAATCTGTTTTTGTATAATATGCAGATGTGTCATGCATATGTTCTTTTACCGTGTAAGGCACTCCAAACATAGCGCGTATACTATGCCAAGACAAATCATTGTCCGACCAAAATAGAAATAGTAAAAATAGTACACCATACCCCACGCCAACAGCAATAGAACCAAACCTCTTTTTCATTGATTTGTTACGCATCTTTTGCTTAATAGCTTGAGCGGCTGCATCATTACAAAGACGAATGTTCGCCAAGGGCACTCGTGATCCTTCGGCAAACATTTTTTTACCTTCAAACCACTCTTCTTCAAAGAATACACTAGCACCACCTTCACAAGGTAGCTGATATTCTCTATATCCTGCGCGGTCCCCTACGGAGGCACCACTTTCACCATCCACATCGACAACCTTTTCTAAGCCGATTTGATGTAATGTAAAATCTTTCCCCGGCCGTGTATGAAAGGATGTTCTAGATACGGTACACCATTCATTATCATTATACTCAATGGTTAACCATATTTTATCGATTCCTTCAACAGCCTCTAGTCCATATTCATGCCAATAATCACCTGGTGATTTTGTCATAGACGGCTGGCCCCTATAGGATTGTTCCTTATCTGCTTTTGGAATAATCTCTATATATTTAATTTTCTCAGTGATTACATAACGGCTGCCATGAACCTCTAAGACATCATAACAATTAAACTCCATACGCACCCTCGCTAAAATAGACATAACCACGACCGCTGCGAAGTAAACCTATTATCATTCGTTTAACATACTATATAGCCACAAATTCCATAGTATTTTCCTTACTCTATTAGTAATGGTACAAAGTATGCTTCTGTACCAGCTATCTCTTCCGGAGAAAAACGGCATCCTACCGCAGAAGCTTGATCGCCAAGCATAAAACAGGATAAGGTTAAAAATCCATCTTTCACTCCACAATCAACTGTATGAGTAAAACGTTTCTGCTGTATAAAGTCTTGATACATAACCTTTTTACTATCGCGACAAACAATATCGTCATAGTTATCAACTAGCTTTTCCATGTAAAGCTCAGATGTATCACCACGCTTTTGAACAACTTGTACATGCCTTCCTTCACGGCCCCAAATCTCCTTTTGAATATAAAGGCCATCATCAAGAGCTGAAAAATCATTTTCAAAATAGGATGGTGCCAAATAACGCTCGATGATATCTCGATCTGGTTTTGTAAAAAATTGATCTGTTAAATACAATGCATATACTAAGGACATAAAGGATTTATTTTGTAGAATAATGGACTCTGGCGGATTAAAAAGAGCAAATCTATTCTCCTCGTACAGATCTAAGAACATCTCACCCAAAGGTTCATTATCAGGTGTTTGTTCATCAATCAAAAGTTCCATGGGATGCAATCGATATAATAGAGTCGCATGACTACCATCTGCTAAAGGAATGCCATCATCATCAATCTTCATATCATAAAAAGATAGAAATCGCGTGTCAGCCTCAAGGCAAGCCGATTTTAATTCATTCATAAGGAATTGTGTTGTACCATAATCTTCAAAATAATCATGAAAACAAGAGAATACAAAAGGCTCCTTAGATGGGCACCCTCTATTTGCTATCATAGACTCATATACATCTCTACCATACTTAGCAGATAACACAGCATTGTACATACGTTTTAAAAATATACGCAACTCTTCACGACAGGCTTTATTAGGATGCTTTCGTCCTACATAATTAGCTGCAATTTCATTGGCATAATAGCTTTCAACAAGAAAACATGGCGTATCTGCATTAAGTTCTACCATCCGCAAATTGCCATTTACATCGAGAACAAAATCAAAGCGTGATAACCACGTCGGTAACCCTAAGGCATTCGACTTATGTAAATAAGGAATTAAATTGTCTGGCATATCCATATTTCGAGCAAAGTCATCTGGTGCCATTTGAAATACTTTTGCAGCTTTACAAAATATTTGAAATAATCTACGTGAAGCATGACGAATTTCATCGTAAAAGTCGGATGAAAAGGCCTGCATAGACAAGGAAGGATACCGATCATCATACCCTTCATATTCCACGAAATTAAATATATTTCTATCAAGCTCATCAATATAGGATTTCATTGTTCATCCTTTCATTAAGAGGTACCGCTCGAAGTTCGAGACCCTACACTACCAAAGCCATACTTTTCACCAATTCTATGTGCCCGATTACTCGTTTTAGTATTGTAACGATTTCTAGTCATTTCATTAATAGTTCTAGCCACTCTTGCACTATTAGATTTACTAGCGTCTGTACTTGCATCAAAAGGTGTAAGTGACGATGTAGCACGATAGGTCATACTGGGTGCATCCATATATGCCGTTGGAGCTGAAAAGCCATGGAACGCATAGTAACCTACCGCCAAAGTTGGAATCAAACTGGCTAAGCCTGCATCCCATATAATATCACCCTTCTCATCACGATGAAAGGTAACAGACTTCTCAGCATCATCATAGAGTGCCGTTTCTTTTCCATCACCATGATTAATCAAGGTATAGCTTTTACCTTCATCATCAACGAGCCGTACTTCCCCATTATTCGATTCTGGTTTGACCACATCACACAAAGCATAACTAATATCATCCCAATAGGAATAAACACCTACAAGAGCTGCTATAGATGTAAACGCTATGGCTATGTAAACAGTATTCTTACTTGGTTCATACATACAATATTCCTTCGTTTGATTTCGTAATTGAAATCAAGACTATCTCAATCTTTTATTATATTTGATAATGTCTTACGACCCTGCTTATTCTTTAATTCCACCATATACGCATATCGTAACAATACTTCACTGTCATTTCTAATAGCCTCTATGCGTGTATTCTCCGAATCTGACAAGTTTTTTTAATTTCCCCACTTCAACATACGTAGTGCCATTAACCACACTAATAACAGATACATCTTTAGTCGTATAAATAACAATCCACCGTTCAGGAGACTTAGTGTCTTGTTTAATGGTATAAACCTTTCCATATATAGCATCGATAAGGTCGATAGCCGTTGCATTAGGATCTTGCTTAGACGTATATACCATCAAACCGTCTTTTGTACCCTGCGGTTCATAATAATAGGAATCCTTAATGCGCTCCTCCATGGTATAGGGGAATCCCACTTCATCACGCAATTCATGCCAAGTCATATCTCCTACGAATAAATAACCCAAAAAGAATAAAATGATTCCCCAACTCAGACCCAATCGTGTCCATTCTTTTCTGCGAGCTACATTACGAATTTTTTTACTCGCTGCTTGAGCAGCCTGATCTCGCCGTCGATGTACATCAGACAAACGAATCCGCTCACCTTGAGCCTGATCCTTTAAGCCTCCGTGCCAGTCCTCAATAAAGAATACATTGGTTTTATCCTTTTTAATTGATCTATATTCTTTATAATCGGCCTTATCACCGCTTCTAGCTTTACTTTCACCCTTAACAGATATGACGCGTTGTAAGCCTTTATCGTACAGTTTATATCCTTTAGGCGGCGTTGAACGTAAAATAGTTTCTGAAAAGGTACAATAGTCTTTTTCCCCATTAACAATGGTGAGCCATTTTTTATCTTCACCATCCACTGGCATAAGACCATATTCGGTCCAATTCTTAGCCCCTTTATGAGTACCTAATTCATTATTATACATTTCATCATTAAGAGTATAATTCACTGTCTTTTCTATGATGAATTCTTGATAGGAGATAACTTCAATAACTACGTATCGCTTTCCCTGAATCTCTACAACATCATAACACTTAAAATTCATAGCCTAGACTCTTCTTCAACAACTTCTTTTAAAAGTTTAATTTCCTCTTTTGTTAATGGTCGTTCCAACAAATCGGGCCGCAACAATCGTGTCCGCTTTAAGGCTTCCTTTTGTCGCCACGTAGCAATGTTTTTATGATGACCACTGCGTAATACATCAGGAACACCCCACCCTCTGAATTCTGGAGGCTTTGTATATTGAGGACATTCTAATAAAGGCTCATAAAAGGAATCCTCTTGGGCCCCACTAGCTGCGCCTAATACACCGGGAATCATACGAGCCACCGCATCAGCTACTACCATAGCAGGCAACTCGCCACCTGTTAACACATAGTCGCCAATTGAAATAGTTTCATCTACTAAATGTTCCTCTACACGATAGTCTACACCTTCATAATGACCACAAATGAGCACCAATTGATCGTACGTCGCTAGTTCACGAGCCTTTTCTTGTGTAAAAGGTTGACCTGTAGGGCCCATAAAAATAACACGACGTCGTATACTTTCACTAGGATTACCAATAAGGCTCATTTCATCACATATCTCATCGGTAGTATAGGCGCTATTAGTTTCGCTATCATATTGAGCAATAACAGATTCTACAGCTTCAAAGATGGGAGGTGCCATCATGAGCATACCCGCACCACCACCATACGGCGTATCATCCACTTGTCCATGTTTATTATGACTAAAGTCCCGAGGGTTAGTTACGCCCATAGATAAGCGTTCCGCTTCGATAGCCCGTTTTATGATGGAATGACTAAAAAAAAGGCATCAAAAAACTCAGGAAATAAAGATACGATATCGATACGCATAGACCGTCCTCTGTACTTATTAACTCACATAAACTCATTAGCATTATCTATATATAGCTATATTATATAACTTTTACCATAATATACCTATATGTAGATAAAACAAAACCGCCTAAAGGATTATATCCATTCAGGCGGATCTACGATCATTAAATTATTTTCCACGTCGATGTCCTTAACAACATCTTCAATGGCTGCAAATAATTGATCTGGTTCCCCATCTTTGGAAACCACATAGACATCATTAGCACCCGGTTGTAATACATCAGTCACTGTGCCAAGCACATTGCCTTTTGTATCTTGTACTTCGAGACCAATAATATCAAAGATGTAATAGCGACCTTCTGGTAATTCTACCAAATCTTCACGACGTACTTGAATTTCTTTCTTACCGAATAATTCAGCCGCGTTGCGATCAGGATTTCCTTAAAGGATGCTAGTACAAATTGTTTGTGAAATCGTGCGGATGCAACGTGGTATTCTTTACCATCGATGTAACAGGCATCCATATGCATAAACCGTTCTGGAAAATCGGTTTGAGGCATAATACGAAGATCACCCCGCACGCCGTGCGGGGCGATGATAACACCTATTGTGATGAAATCGTTAGGCTTCATTATTGACGAAACGCAACGATTTTACCGTCTTCTAATAGGATTTCAGCGCCCATCATGGCATCCAAATTATCCCCGATTTTAACGGTAACTGTTTGCTCTAATGTGCCTTGAGGAATTTCAGTTCCTAAAGACAACTCCTTAGCATCCTTCAATTTAGCTGTTACTTCTTCTTTGAAAGCCAAGCGTTTATTTTTTTCTTCGTCGATTTGTTGACGAATTGCAGTAAGGCTTGTAGCATCAACTTTAGCCGCATCAGCCAAAATACGTTGAGCTTGGAACTCAATTGCTTCCAAATCTTTATTCACCATATCAAGGCGAGTTTCAAGATCAGATACAATTTTCGCTTTCAAGTCTTCTGTTACTTTTGCTTTTACTGCTACAGGGACACGTAATGTCATTTCTTCCATTGGAATACTCCCTTTTAGACAATATCGACAGATATCTTTTTGTTCTCTTTAATAGCCGCCGCTTTCACCACAGCGCGAATCGCTTTCGCTATTCGTCCTTGCTTTCCGATGACTTTGCCCATATCCTCTGGGGCTACATGAAGTTCATAGACCTCAACATTCCCTTTTGGACCATGGTAACAGAAACGGCATCAGGCTGCTTCACTAATGATTTCGCAATTAATGAAATTAATTCTATCATCACAGTATGCCTCTCTATTAATTACTTTTTAGCGTCAGCAAATTTTGCATAACGCCTTGTTTTTGAACAAGGAGCGAACAGTGTCAGTAGGCTGAGCACCTTTAGCTAACCAAGCCAAAGCTTTTTCTTCGTCTACATTAACGATAGCTGGTTGTTTAGTAGCATCATATTGACCAATTGTGTCAACAGGACGACCTTCACGTGGAGCACGTGCGTCAGCAACAACGATACGGTAGAAAGGAGCTTTTAGCACCTAAACGAGTCAAACGAATTTTAACATGTGAAATTCACCTCCTTATACTGATATGGGTGGACAGGTTCAGCGCCCTGCCCATGTATTACATAAACGGTAATTTAGGCATTCCGGGAAGCCGCCCTTACCGCCACGTAAACCTTGCATGCGCTTCATCATCTTCCGCGCTTCTTCGAATTGTTTTAATAAGCGATTAACGTCTTGTACTTGAGTACCGGAACCTAATGCAATACGCTTGCGGCGAGAACCATTAAGAATATTTGGATTTTCTCGCTCTGCAGCCGTCATGGATTTGATGATAGCCTCGATGCGACGTACTTCTTTACTATTCAAATCAAGATCTTTTAATTGATCCTTAATTTGACCCATACCTGTCAACATACCAATAATATTTTGTAATGGCCCTAACTTTCTCACTTGATTCATCTGTTTCAAGAAGTCATCCAAGGTGAAATTGTTTTTCGCCATTTTCTTAGCCATTTCACGAGCTTCTTCTTCGTCGATAGCGCCTTGAACATTTTCGATTAATGTTTTGAAATCGCCCAAGTCGAGGATACGAGAAGCCATACGGTCTGGATAGAATACATCGAAACCATCCATTTTTTCGCTTACGCCCGTAAACTTGATTGGCAAACCGGTTACAGCTTTGATGGATAACGCCGCACCACCGCGTGCATCACCATCGAGTTTAGTAAGGATAACACCGTCAACACCTAATTTTTCATTAAACGTTTGTGCCGTTGTTACCGCATCTTGACCGATCATGGAGTCTACAACGAGTAGAATTTCATGAGGACGAACAGCGGCTTTAATGTTGGATAACTCATCCATAAGGACTTCGTCTATAGCCAAGCGACCAGCTGTATCGATGATAACAACATCTTTCAACATATGCGTGCTTTGCTCTACGGCGTGCAATGTCTACTGGATTGGCGCCAGGTGTTTCATCAGCAAATACTGGGATATCGATTTGCTTACCTACAACTTGCAATTGAGTAATCGCAGCTGGACGATATACGTCGGCAGCTACGAGCATTGGATGTTTACCTTGTTTGCGAAGGTATACAGCCAATTTACCAGCTGTTGTAGTCTTACCAGCACCTTGTAAACCAACAAGCATAATAATTGTTGGTGGCTTGCTGGAAATCATGATGCGACTTTGTGTACCACCCAATAAGGCTGTTAACTCATCATTTACGATTTTAATAACCGTTTGTGCTGGATTTAAAGAACCGAACACCTCTTCGCCAAGGGCCTTTTCCTTAATGGACTTCACAAAGTCCTTCGCAACCATAAAGTTAACGTCCGCTTCTAATAGTGCTGTACGTACTTGACGCAACGCAAGATTGACATCATCTTCAGTAATTTTGCCTTTCCCTTTTCAAGGATTGAAAGGCTTCTTGCAGTTTTTCTGACAAGCTATCAAATGCCATAATATCCCTCCATTTGCGCCAATACTTTTTGTACCTTGGTTTCAGCTAACACCTCTTTAGGCAAGTTTTCTTTCAACTGTGAAAGCAGTCCTTCACGCTGTTCATATTGTTCTACCAAGTGTAATTTAGATTCGTAATCGTTTAAAATATGTCGAGCACGATGTAAATTATCATGTACAGCCTGCCTTGATACACCTAATTCCTCAGCAATCTCGCCAAGGGACATATCGTCTTCGTGGTGAAGTTGTAAGGACATGCGTTGCTTATCCGTCAATAATGGCCCATAGAAATCTAAGAGCAAACTTATAAGTACTCGTTCTTCCATTTCACCACCTCCATCACTGTCAAGTCATATTACTTTACATATACTACAGCATAAAAAAAGATGTGTCAAGTAGAAATACTTAACACACAATTATAGTCTTGTACTCAACTACTTTTATGTTCTATGATAATTACTTTAATGATAATAAATTTTATTTTTCACTTTTATATCTATAATAAAGTGCTATAATATAGATATCTAATATTTTCAATATAAAGACAGGAGGTATTTTATGAATACCAAACAATATGATCTTATCGTTCTAGGTTTCGGCAAAGCCGGTAAAACATTAGCCGCTAAATTTGGCTCTATGGGTAAAGCTGTAGCTATGATTGAAGAAAACCCACTTATGTATGGTGGCACATGCATTAATATTGCATGTATTCCTACTAAGACGATGATTGTGGCCGCATCTAAAGGCTTATCTTACGATCAAGTATTAAACCAACGCGAGGTAGTTACATCTCGTTTACGTAATAAAAACTTCGGTATGCTAGATCACTAATGAATATGTCGATGTATATACTGGACATGGTGATTTCATTAGTAATAAAGAAATCGCCGTTACAGCTGGGGAAGACAAAATCATCTTATGTGGTGAAACAATTATTATTAACACTGGTGCTGTAGCGATTAAGCCTAACATTGATGGCATCGATACTGCAACAGGTTTCTATAATAGCACAGATATTCAACAATTATCCGCCTCAACCAAGTACACTAGGCGTTATCGGTGCTGGTCCTATCGGCCTTGAATTTGCTAGCTTATACGCTAAACTAGGTACAAAGGTAACAGTATTTAATATTGAATCTGGCATCTTAAAACGGAGGAACCAATCGTACAAGAATTAGCTAATGAGTACTTGACTGAGCAAGGTATTACTATTCTTAACGATGTAACATTAAACTCTGTATCTAATGATGGCAATAAACCTGTTATTACTGCAAATGGTCAAAACTATACATTTGATGCTGTTTTATATGCTACAGGTCGCAAACCAAATACAGCTAACATCGGTTTAGAACATACAGATATCACTACTAACGAACGTGGTGCTATCGTAGTGAATGATACGTGTGAAAGCTCCGTTTCTGGCGTATATGCAGTAGGCGATGTAAACGGTGGTCCTCAATTTACGTATATTTCTCTCGATGACTTCCGCATTGTATTCGGTGCACTTACAGGAAATGGCCAATACACATTAAAAGATCGCAAAAATATTCCTTACACAACATTTTTAACGCCGCCACTGGCTCGTGTTGGTCTCACAGAAGAAGATGCTATCAACAAAGGATATACTGTTAAAACTAAAGAAATGCTCGTAGCTACCATGCCAAGAGCACATGTAAATGACTATTTAAAAGGTGCTTTTAAAATTGTAGTAAATGCAGATAACGATTTAATCCTTGGTGCTACACTTTATTTTCAAGGTGCTGAAGAGTTGATTAACCTTATTAAAATGGCTATGGACAACAACATTCCATATACATATTTCAAAAATCAAATCTTCACACATCCTACAATGGCAGAAAATTTAAATGATCTCTGTAATTTCTAGGTAAGAATAGTAACTACATAATCTAATATAATAAACAAAAGAGTCTCCCATAACTGGAATAGATAAGTTACGGGAGACTCTTTTATTTATGCCTAATGATCAATTTTGGATTATTAGTTAATATATTTAGTTCTTTGTAAATAATCTACGAACTACTGATTGCAATTTAGGTGTCAATATAATAGCCACAACAATACCTGCAGCACTTGTAATCAAGGAGTATTGGATTTTGCTAGCTGCTACAGCTGCACTTTCAAGAACAAACCACCATGCTAAGAAATAGCCAAATGCAGTCCAAATTGTACCAATAATAAGAGCAATCAAAATACGTGTAAAGGATGCTGTCGGTTTTGTAATGGATGGTGGCAAGTAACCTGCTGTCATACCACCTACAATAAGACCTGCAATACCTTTAATAAAGAAAGAGAATACAATGTATTGCGTATGTCCACCAAAAAGATCAAATAATGCGGAACCAATAGCCGCACCTAAACCACCATATAAACCACCAAAAAGAATGGATGATGTAAATAATGCAGCAGATCCTAAGTGAACCATGGCCCCACCCGGTATTTCGATGCGAATCGTTGTTGCTACTGCACATAAGGCAGCAATAAATCCGATATATACAATATCACGCGTCTTTAATTTCATAATCTAGCTCCTCTCTTTTAGCTGAATAACTATATTTAGTATAACAAATCTCAACCAGTCTAAAAACACTAATTTCATAGGAATTAAATATATAGCCAGATTTAAAATAAAGCACCTATACCATGGTATAGGTGCTTTATAAACTTTAATCAACTCTATCAAATATTATGTGTTATAAGATACAAGTTAAATTAAATCTTAGCTCGTTTCAAGCGAAGGGAGTTACCCACAACTGTAACGGAACTGAATGCCATCGCTGTACCTGCAATCATAGGATTTAATGCACCGATGGCAGCCAATGGAATACCAATGCAGTTAAAGATCAATGCCCAGAATAGATTTTGTTTAATATTAGTCATAGTCTTACGACTGAGGCGTACTGCTTGTACTAGTGTGTGTAAATCATTTCTTACAAGAACGATATCTGCTGCCTCTACGGCAATATCTGTACCACTGCCGATAGCAAAACCAATATCTGCCGTTACAAGAGCTGGTGCATCATTGATACCATCACCAACCATGCCCACTACCAGACCTTTATCTTGTAACTCTTTTACCTTGCTAGCTTTATCTTGAGGCAAGACTTCTGCAATAACGTGAGTAATACCTGCTTGTTTAGCAATATATTGAGCTGTACGGCGATTATCACCGGTAAGCATCCACACATCGATACCTTGAGACTGTAATTCTTTTACCACCTCAATAGTTTCTGGACGCAATTCATCCTCTACAGCCCATAAGGCACTGATGACACCATCTACAGCGAGAACAGACACGGAAGCACCTTGTTCTTCATAGTGTAGAATATCATCTTGGACGGCACTTAGATCATAACCTAATTCAGACATCCAACGGCTATGACCAAGTTGTACAGATACACCTTGATAAGCACCTTGTAACCCTTTACCAGGCACATCACCAAAGCTTTCTAGTTCTACAGCTTTACCTTTATAACCATGATCTTCGCCATAATAAACCATGGCCTTTGCAATTGGATGCGATGTACCACTTTCAAGGGCCATCATAAGGGACATATTTCTACTTTCATCACCATTATAGTTTTTGAAAGCCGTTACATCGAGCACGCCTTGTGTAAGAGTGCCAGTTTTATCCATAACGATGGCATCGAGTTTACCAGCTTTTCAAGATATTCTGCACTTGATGAGAACACCATGCTCCGCACCTAAGCCAGAGCCTACCATGATAGATGTTGGTGTAGCGAGACCAAGTGCACAAGGACAAGCGATAACAAGTACTGCTGTAGCATTAATGAGAGCTACATTAACAGAATCGCCTACAATAAAATACCATACAAGGCCAGTCAATACAGCGAGGCCAATAACGGTAGGCACAAAATATTGAGCAACGATATCTGCAATACGTTGAATACTTGCTTTAGAGGTTTGAGCTTCCTCTACGACTTTAATGATTTGAGAGAGCATTGTATCAGAGCCGATACGTTTTGCTTCCATTGTGAAAGCACCGCTCAAGTTAATAGTCGCCCCAATTACCTCGGAGCCTACTTGTTTTTCTACAGGCAAACTTTCACCTGTAAGCATAGCCTCATCTACTGTTGAATAGCCGTCAGTAATTGTACCATCGACTGGAATTTTTCACCTGCTCGAACTTGTAAGATATCACCGGCTACAACCTTAGATGTAGGAATATCTACAAATTCACCATCACGCAACACATGAGCCGTTGCAGGTTGTAAGGCAATCAATTTTTGAAGTGCTTCAGAGGTACGCCCCTTTTGCAATCTCTTCTAAAAGTTTGCCAAGAAGGATAAAGGTAATGAGCCATGCAGAGGTTTCAAAGTAAATACCATGTGGCCCAAGTTCTGGATGGAACTGCCAATTATAAATACTAAATAGATAAGCAACAGTCGTACCCATTACAACGAGAACATCCATGGTAAGGGCACCATTCTTCACCGCACTCCACGCACTCTTATAGAACATAAGGCCCGGACCGAACTGAGCAATGGTAGCAAGAATGAACTCTACCCACACTGGCAAGGCTTGAATGCCAAAGCGATGTAATGTCATATTAATCATCATCGGTACGGCCATACAAGCAGCAATGATAAGACGCGTAATATGAGGTTTTAAATTAACCTTTTCTATTTCTTGTTTTGTTTCATCTGCCTCTGCAGCACCGAAACCAATATTTGTAATGGCATCGATAATTTGTTGGGGTTCTGCAGTAGAGCCATCTTTATATTCAACGCTGCCCTTACGAGTGAGTAGATTAACCTTTACAGATTCTACACCATCAATCTTCGAAACAACGTTTTCAACGCGCTTTACACAAGCAGCACAGTGCATACCTGTAATATCAAACTCTTGTTTCTTCTTGCTCATAGTATCACTTCTTTCTAACATAATCTTCAAAGATATATGTTCCTATATATCTATATAAGTCAGAAACTTATAGTAGATATATCATACATCGCTAACAGAATACTTTATAAACACGTATCATTTAACATATGAACACTTTTACATGAGTATTCATTCATAGGTCTATAATCAATAATAACATAAATTCTCATTACGTCAATATCCTACTAAATCTAGAGGACTATTCCTTTTTTATAGGGGATTTAACATCTCCCCACCTATACACAACATTCATAAATAGATTATAATAAAGTGATGATGAATAAACATAAACTTTGATTCCAAAGGAGGTGAAACTATGTGTGAATCAATAAGCCCTATAGTAGAATTTACTTCAGTAGCGAAGGAATTTCGCCATGAATATGTTGTGGAGAAATCACGTTTTATCACAACTATATGCCCTTGTTCTACAGAAGAGGAAGCGCAAGCGTTTATTAGCCGCATCAACAAAGAATTTTGGGATGCCCGCCACAACTTAGGCCTTTGCATTAGGACCAAAGCAAGAGCAACAACGCTCTTCTGACAATGGTGAACCATCTGGTACCGCTGGTAAACCTATGTTAGAAGTACTCAAAAAAACTGGTATTACCAATGTAGCGGTCGTAGTAACGCGCTATTTTGGAGGTATCAAACTAGGTGCAGGTGGTTTGATTCGTGCATATTCACACTCCGTTGCAGAAACTTTACGTCTTGCCCCTAAAGAACTACACACAACACGAACTCAGTTGCAGGCTACCATCGACTATTCCTTGTATGGGGCTATAGAAAGATATGTGCAAGATCAAAACTAAATTATGAAGCAAGTTTTGGCGAACATGTAGATATTACTATCTTAGTACCTCCTACTGATGTAGAGCACATACAAAAAGAGCTCCAAGACATAAGTCATGGAGCTGCTACTTGTACTGTATTAGATTCTATTGAGGTGGTACTACCGCTAGAACAATAATCTTACTGATGGGCACATTAATTAGTTATCACTATGGACTAATCCACTTATGCCTTGACTTAGTTCGTGACGTTTTTCATTAGTCAATGGATGAGGCCATACGCGTTCTAGTTGTTTTTTACGACTAAGACCTGTATTATGTGCAGTCATTAATCTACGTGCTTCCCAATTACGAATTGCTTTACCTAATGTTCTTTTTACTACGCCCATGATAGTACCTACTTTCTTAATCACTATATTATATAAAATTTGTGATAAGGATAGAAAGTTTATTTCAAACACATTATTCTTTCTCTTTCCTTGATAACTATAGTATATATACTATTTTATTAAATGTGAAATTACTATTACTCAGTTCGTTATAAATTTTAATTATCTTATTTTGTGTATAATAGGAGATTCTATGGATACATCTTACTACCACAATTTTATTACCCTCGTTCAAACGGGCAATATGACACAGGCCGCAGATTCTTCATATTACACAACCAGCTTTAAGTAAACAATTAAAATATTTAGAAGCTGAATTTGGGGCTCAACTCATCAATATCAAGCGCGGTCAACGAGGATCGAACTTACAACTTACTGATGCAGGTAAAATTTTCTACGAAAAAGCCCAACAACTATGTTCTATTGAAGAATCTACGTATAATGCGGTACATCAGTTAAATTCACGCATTGAAGGTACGTTGAGAATCGCTACCTCTGCATCTCGTTCCACACCAATTGTACAACAATATTTACCAGCCTTTTCCATGAAATATCCATCAGTTCACTTTGAAATCTATGAAGGACTGATGACGAATGTAGTTAATCAACTGATTAATGGTAATGCTGAGTTAGGAATTGCCAACATCCAAATGGTAGACACTGACAAATTTGATATTCTTCTCACACAAGAAGAACACTTATATGCTATCTTCCGTCGTGATGTATTCTGGATAGACCGCGAACATGATACAATCACTTGGGATGATATCAAAAAATGCCCATTATCCCTCTCCGGCGGCTCTGTACGAATGATTATGCAATCTAGCTTGACAGATATGGACCAACTCAATGCCGTTGCTATCACTACAACTAAGAGTTCTGCCATCGAATGGGCATCTTCTGGTAGAACTGTCTCTTTAGTTCCTATGGATGGTAAAGAGCTTGTTAACCATCGTAAAATGGCTCGCATTAAATTACCAGAATTCTCTGGAGATTTCAAAAAAGCATTTATTACCCTCAAAGGACATGCTTTATCTCCGGTAGCACAGCAATTTATTGATTTCTATAAAGCTTATGTATAATTAAATTTCTACATATGATTACTATTATGATATCAACAGTTTCCACGATTGGTACCTCCCCTATGTTAGATACCAATACAATACAGAAAATACCTAGTACACCATGTACTAGGTATTTTCTTGTCATCTTAATATGTATGGTAAGCCATCTTAAGCTGCACAAGTAAACTTTTAGTCGTTACATTTACTAGATACAAACTATTACTACCCTTGATGCACAGCACCTACTATATCAGTAATACTGTTTAGATTATATTGTTCCACATAATCGCCCATTTCACGAGCAATACGAGAAATCGCCGTTGGATCTACCATTGTAGCAACCCCAACTTGGACTGCTTGTGCACCAGCCATCATAAATTCAACAGCATCAGTGCCTGTCATAATGCCACCAAGGCCCATAATAGGAATATTAACCCCTTTATATACTTGGTGCACCATGCGAAGTGCAACCGGTTTAACAGCTGGCCCAGATAATCCACCGTAAATATTACCCAATACAGGTTTACGACGATGGATATCGATAGCCATACCAAGAATGGTATTAATGAGACTGACACCATCGCCGCCACCAGCTTCTACAGCCTTTGCGATTTCCACAATATCCGTAACATTTGGTGAAAGTTTTACAATAACGGGCTTATCTGTTACTTTGCGAACCGCTTTTGTTACCTGTTCTACTACCTTTGGATCTATACCAAAAGCCATGCCTTCACAGGCAACATTTGGGCAAGATACATTAACTTCAAGGCCTGCAATACCATCTACAGATAGTGTTTCTGCCATCCACGCAAATTCCTCTACCGTACCAGCAGACATATTTGCTAGCAATGGTACATCATATTTCTTGAGGTCTGGCAAAATATCTGTAACAAAATGCTCTGCCCCTGGATTTTCAAGTCCAATACAGTTTAATACACCAGATGGTGTTTCTGCAATACGAGTCCCTGGATTACCATGACGACCTTTAGGCGTTAATCCTTTTACAGAAATAGCACCTACTTCATTACTAAGGTCTAAATAACCAGCATACTCAGGGCCATTACCAAAGGTACCAGATGCAGCGATAATAGGATTTTTCATCTTAATCCCGCAATAATCTACAGCAAGCTTTGGATTAGGCGTAACGGTGTTATTTAAATCGCGTTCACTCATTAAAAGAACACCTCCTCAGCTGGGAATACAGGACCATCTTTACAAACTTTATAACGTTTGCCACCGGCACCATCACAAGCGCAACCTAAGCAACCGCCTGTACCACATCCCATGCGTTCTTCAAGAGATACTTGGCATGGTACATTGAGCTCTTTAGCAACTTTGTGCGACCCCCTTCATCATCGGTGTAGGACCACAAGTCATAACAGATGTGAATGTATTGGCGTTAATAAGTTCTGGCATGATCGCTGTAGGGAAACCTTTTGTACCTACGCTACCATCATCAGTAGTGATATGTACCTCTACAGGCGTATCTTTGAATAAGTCTGCCCAGAAGGTTTCACTTTCATTTCTAAAGCCCAAAATAACTTGTGCTTCTTCACCGTTTTGCAAGTGAGACGCGATGCATAGCATCGGTGCAATACCAACACCACCGCCAACGAGTAGCATATTATTAGATGTTACAAATGGTTCACCCAAAGGTCCTAAACAATCTAATGTATCGCCAGGTACGAGATGTGTCATAATCTCAGTCCCCTTACCTACGACGCGATACAAAAGGGTAATAGTCCCCTTTTGTACATCAAATCCAGCATAGCTAATAGGGCGACGCAATAATGGCGCCGTAGAGTCCGCTACGCGAACATTACAAAACTGCCCTACCTTTGCTTCTGCTGCCTGTTTTGGTGCGTGAATATCCATAATCCACACATCAGAGCCTATTTGCTCATTGCGAACGACTTCGCCCTGTTCTACATAGCCACTCATGGTATTACTCCAATTCAAAATCTTGTAATGCTTCTACATTGTAGTTAGCATCATCTTTACGGTTTGCTACAACGCGCAATACTTCACGAGCTGTATCAAGACTTGTTAAGCATGGTGTACCCATTTCTACAGCGAGACGGCGCAATTGGAAACCTTCACGCTCTGGGCGTTTACCTGCCGTCAATGTATTAAGTACAAGATCGACTTTATCTTGACGAATGTGGTCAGCACAGTTGTCTTCGCCTTCATGGATTTTATTAACGACCTTGCAATTAACACCATGTTCGATGAAGTATTTGCCAGTACCACCCGTTGCTTCAATGTGATAGCCCAATTCAATAAAGCCTTTTGCTAATTGACTCGCTTCCTCTTTATCGCGATCTGCAACAGTCATAAGGATTGTACCATCTTCTGGGATACGCATGTTAGCGCCATTGATTGCTTTAAACAAAGCTTCAGAATATGTGCGACCAATACCCATAACTTCACCAGTAGATTTCATTTCAGGTCCAAGAGCAATTTCTACAAGGCCCATTTTGGAGAAGGAGAATACAGGTGCTTTTACAGCTACATATGGTTTATTAGGTACAAGACCGAGTGGCAAGCCCAAATCTTTTAAGCTTTCACCAAGAGCAATGCGTGTTGCATATTCTACCATATTAATGCCTGTAACCTTAGAAATGAATGGTACAGTACGACTAGAACGAGGGTTAACTTCAATTACGTTAAGTTCACCATCAGCCACGATATATTGGATGTTAAGTACACCTTTAACATTAAGGCCTACTGCAATACGACGTGTATAGTCTACAATTTGATCAATCAATTCTTGGCTCAAATGTTGAGCAGGATAAACGGCCATGGAGTCACCAGAGTGAACACCAGCGCGTTCGATTTGTTCCATAATACCAGGAATACATACGTCAGTACCATCGGAAATAGCGTCAACCTCTACTTCCATACCAACCATGTAACGGTCGATAAGAACAGGATGTTCCTTGGATGCAACTACAGCTTCCTTCATGTATACATCAAGCTCTTTATCGTTGTATACGATTTCCATGGCACGACCGCCCAATACATAGGAAGGACGAACAATCAATGGATATTTCAAGTTTTTAGCTGCTGCTTGTGCTTCTTCATCAGAAGTTACAAGAGCACCTACTGGACGTGGAATACCAAGTTTTGCCAACAATTCATCAAAGCGTTCACGGTCTTCTGCCATATCAATGCTATCTACGGATGTACCGAGGATTTTGACACCACGCTTAGATAATGGACCCGCCAAGTTGATAGCTGTTTGACCACCAAATTGAGCAATAACGCCAGCTGGTTTTTCTTTATCAATGATTTCCATAACATCGTCCACTGTTAATGGTTCGAAGTACAAGGAATCAGAAATATCAAAGTCAGTAGACACTGTTTCTGGGTTATTATTGATCATAATGGATTGGTAACCCGCTTTACGAAGTGCCCAAGAGGAATGCACAGAACAGTAGTCAAACTCTACGCCTTGACCGATACGAATTGGACCGGAACCAAGTACTACAACGGATTTTTCACCTAGTGGTTTAACTTCGTCTTCTTGTGCATAAGCACTGTAGTAGTACGGTGTTTTAGATTCGAATTCTGCAGCACATGTATCTACATATTTATAGGTTGGAAGAATATTCCATTCTTTGCGTTTTGCACGAACATCTTCTACAGTTGTATTCGCATAACGAGCGATAACAGAATCAGTGAAGGAATAACGTTTTGCTTTGCGCAATACTTCTTCTGTTAAACCATGTTCAACTAAAGCTTTTTCTACATTAACAATGTTTTTGATTTTCTCAATAAAGAATGTATCAATTTTTGTAATGTAATGAATTTTTCTCTACACTAATCCCCTTGCGAAGTGCTTCTGCTACAACATAGATACGTTCATCATCTACTAAATGTAAACGTTCAATCAATTGTTCCATGGACTCATGAGCGATTTTTTCTTAAGCTCAATATGGTCTAAACCAATTTCCAAGGAACGAATTGCTTTAAGTAAGGATCCTTCCAAGGAGCGGTCGATAGCCATAACTTCGCCAGTAGCCTTCATTTGAGTGCCCAATGTACGGTCTGCCAAATTGAATTTTTCAAATGGCCAACGTGGGAACTTAGTTACTACATAGTCCAGTGTAGGTTCGAAGCATGCTTTTGTTTCGCCTGTTACAGCATTTGTAATTTGATCCAATGTCATGCCTACTGCAATTTTTGCAGCTACCTTCGCAATTGGATAACCTGTTGCTTTAGATGCTAATGCAGAGGAACGGAGATACACGAGGGTTTACTTCGATAACGATATATTCATTGCTATTAGGATTCAAGGCGTATTGTACATTACAACCACCTTCGATTTTCAAATAACGAATGATTTCTACAGATGCAGTACGGAGCATTTGGTATTGAATATCGTTCAATGTTTGGCTTGGTGCCACAACGATGGAGTCACCAGTATGTACACCAACAGGGTCGATATTTTCCATGTTACATACGATGATACAGTTATCAGCACTATCGCGCATTACTTCGTATTCAATTTCTTTCCAACCTGCTACAGAACGTTCTGCTAGGATTTGGTGAATTGGTGAAAGTTTCAAACCACGGCGTGTGATTTCATACATTTCATCTTCGTTATGTGCAATACCGCCACCAGTACCACCCAATGTATAGGCAGGACGGATGATGATAGGATAACCAATGCGATTAGCAAAGGCTACAGCTTCTTCAAGATCGTTAAAGATATCGGATTCAGGTACGGGTTGATTGATTTCCTTCATCGCTTCTTTGAAGAGCTCACGGTCTTCGGCTTGTTTGATTGCTTCAAGAGTTGTACCAAGAAGTTTTACACCGTATTTTTCTAATACGCCAGCTTCAGACAATTGTACGGCCATATTAAGACCTACTTGGCCACCCAATGTTGCCAATAAGCCCCAAGGGCGTTCTTTTTTGATTACTTCTGTTACGAATTCAAGACTAATTGGTTCTACATATACGCGGTCTGCAATATCTGTATCAGTCATAATTGTAGCAGGATTGGAGTTAACCAATACTACTTTATAACCTTCTTCACGAAGGGAACGGCATGCTTGTGTACCAGCATAGTCAAACTCTGCAGCTTGGCCGATAATAATTGGACCAGAACCAATTACAAGTACTTTTTTTGCTTCTGTGGTCATATTATTTTCCCTTTCTCATTAAGTCTTCAAATTCGTCAAATAAATATAGATTATCAGTAGGTCCTGGGGACGCTTCTGGGTGATATTGTACAGAGAAAATAGGCAATTCTTTATGGCGCATACCTTCTACGGTGCCATCATTTACACTGCGATGTGTAATTTCTACAAAATCTGGCAAGGAAGTATCATCTACTGCATAGCCATGGTTTTGAGATGTAATATATACACGGCCTGTACGTAAATCTTGTACTGGATGGTTAGAGCCACGGTGACCAAACTTCAATTTAAATGTTGTACCACCATAGGCTTGTGCCAATACTTGATGGCCCATGCAAATGCCGAAGATAGGTTTTTTACCGAACAATTTCTTTACCTCTTCTACAGCATAGCCAAGATCTTGAGGGTCTCCAGGGCCGTTGGATAAGAATACACCATCTGGATTTGCTGCTAACACATCTTCAGCCTTAGCATCTGCAGGGAACACTGTTAATCGGCAACCAGCTGCTTCTAAAGAACGAAGGATATTTTCTTTTACACCATAGTCCATTACAGCTACATGGAACTCTGCATTTTTATCGCCACGCATACCTTGCCATTTTGTAGTTACACGCATAACTTGATCTGTTGGCAAGTCTTGTTTAAATAATTTTTGGATATCTTCCATAGGGTGATCAGAACGTACAAGTACGCCTTTCATTACACCATGATTACGAAGAACACGTGTAATAGCACGTGTATCTACATCATAAAGGCAAGGGATTCCGTGTAAACGAAGATACTCACTAAATAGGCCTTCATTTTGCCAGTTAGATGGGAAATCACACAGTTCGCCTACGATAAAGCCTTTACAATATGGTTTAGGACCTTGAGTAATAGCATTCAATGCACCATAATTACCAATCAAAGGATATGTTAATGTAATAATTTGATCTGCATAGGACGGGTCAGTCAAGATTTCTTGATACCCTGTCATACCTGTGTTAAATACAACTTCCCCTAATGTAGGAGCGCCACCTAATAAGGAACCTTCAAACACGGAACCATCTTCAAGAACTAACTTGCCTTTCATTATAAGACTACGCCCTCCTTCATAACTACTTTGCCATCAACTACTGTGAGTTTGGCCTTACCTGTAACAGTCATACCATCAAATGGGCTAACTTTGCCTTTTGTATAGAATTTATTGCGATCTACTGTCCACTCTTCAGTTGTTGAGAATACAGTAATATCTGCTGGTTTACCAACTTCAAGAACACCTGCATCGAGGCGCATTAATTCAGCTGGACGTGTACTCATATAGTACACAACTTGGTCAATGCTAAGTTTATCTGGACCATATGCATTAGTAATAACCGCTGCTAAAGATGTTTCGAGACCACTGAAACCATTAGGAGCACAGCAGAACTCATGATCTTTTTCTTCATACGCATGTGGTGCATGGTCTGTAATAATCGCATCGATTGTGCCATCTTTCAAGCCTTCTAATAATGCTTGACGATGATCTTCGGAGCGAATTGGAGGCGCCATTTTGAACGCTGGGTTATATTCGCGTAAGTATTCATCCGTGAAAGATAAATGTTGGCTTGTAACTTCACATGTTACATTAAGACCTTTTGCTTTTGCACGACGAACCATATCTACAGTATTTTTACTACTTACGTGTGCAATATGAATGTGACCACCTGTCATTTCAGATAACAAGATATCACGAGCAACTGCTAAATCTTCAGCTACTGCAGGGCGTCCAATAACACCTAGTTCATAGGAAACGATGCCTTCATGCATATGACCATTTTTAGTCAATGTAATATCTTCAGCATGGTCGATAACCATTTTATTAAACATGGAGGAGTATTCTAAAGCACGACGCATAAATGCAGCATTTTCTACATAGTGGCCATCATCAGAGAATGCTACTACACCAGCTTCCGCCATATCGCCCATTTCAGCAAGTTCCTTACCTTCAAGGCCTTTGGATACAGCACCAATAAATTCTACTTTCACAACGCCAGTGAGTTCAGCCTGTTTTTGTAAACCTCTTACGAGTGCAGCATTATCTACAACTGGGTTTGTATTAGCCATAGTGACTACACGTGTAAAACCACCAGCGGCAGCCGCTTGTGTACCAGAGTGGAAATCTTCTTTAGCTTCTTGGCCTGGTTCACGCAAATGTGTGTGAATATCGATAAGACCAGGTGCTACGATAAGACCTGTTGCATCATATACTTCAGCGCACCTTCAGCACTTAAGTTTTGACCGATGGCTGCAATTTTACCATTCTTTTACGAGAACGTCTGCTACTTCGTTTTGTTTTTTTGCCGGATTAACTACCGTACCATTTTTAATAAGCAAACTCACTACCGTCACCTCCGATAATAGTTAAGTACAATACAGCCATACGTACAGCTACGCCATTACGTACCTGTTCTTGAATTACGGATTGATCAGAATATGCTACATCTGATGCAATTTCAAGGCCACGGTTCATAGGACCTGGATGCATTACCATCACATCATCTTTAGCCAATTTCAATACATCATTGTTAATACCAAAGATACGTGCATATTCTCTATTTGTAGGATACAATGCAGAATGAATGCGTTCTAATTGAATGCGAAGTACGTTAACTACATCTGCATCAGCCACTGCTTCACGAATATCGTGGTGTACGGTAACACCTAATTTTTCGAGCTCTGGATATACCATTGTACGAGGACCAGCCAAATGTACTTTAGCACCCATTTTTGTAAGGCCATAAATATTAGATCTTGCTACACGGCTATGCATAATATCGCCTAGAATAACAACTTTTAGACCTTCAATGGATTCTTTTTTCTCTAAAATGGAGTACATATCTAATAATGCTTGTGTTGGATGTTCATGAGCGCCGTCACCAGCATTGATGATGATAGGATCTACTGCTTTTGTCGCATATAGAGGAGCCCCTTCTGCACTATGACGCATTACGATAGCATCTGTGCCCATATAGGATAATGTTAGCAAAGTATCACGGAAGCTTTCACCTTTACCCATGGAAGAACCACTAGGAGAAAGATTAATAACGTCAGCCCCTAAATATTTGCCGGCCAATTCAAAGGAACTACGGGTACGAGTACTTGGCTCCATAAAGAGGTTAACAATAGATTTCCCCTTTAAAAGTGGAACCTTCTTATCATCAGAAAGAACGATTTTCTTCATTTTTTTTGCCACATTTAAAATCAATTTGATTTCTTCAGGTGACACATTTTGCAAACCTAATAAATGTTTGCCTTTTAGGCTAACTTGTCCCATGATTTCCTCCTAACTCACGTAACAAAAAAGACCTTTTGCCCAGGGCAAAAGGTCAAATAGTTTGCACAAAGAAGCCCTTATGGGGCGCTTCAACTATATTCCTTTCTCAGCCTCTCTGGACTAAATTAAAAGGTTTTGTAATATGCAATGGTCTCTCGTACCATGGATGCATTTTCTTTATTTATTGTACTGAATCTCCTCTTGAAAGTCAATGTGAAAGCAAAAGTTCATAAGTATTTTAAAAAGAGGACAAACCCTCAAAAGTGGCTTATCCTCTCTATACTTCACCAATTGTTTCCTTATAATCAATCTATAATTAGATACAAATAATTTTCATTATTATAAGCTAATATTAGTGCCCCATAGGATATAATTTTGGTGGATTTTGATCATCATTTTGTTGACCTTGCTGTGAACTATAAGGAGCTTGACCTTGTTGACCATCAGTCATTGGATTTTGCTGTACATATTGTTGATTTTGTTGTGGTTGCCGTTGGTCACGACGACGTGTATTTTGAGATGCAGTCGGTCTAGGTTTAGTCAACTCATCAATAGATACAGCATTTGGAATAGTTACACTTGGTGTATCCTCATGTACATCATCAAGTTCGCCGAAGGAAGGTCCTGTTTTAGCAGCTTGTGCTGCCTTACGTTCTGCTTCAAGTTGTTGACGGGCAAGTTCTGCACGACGACGAGCGTTTTCTTGTTGATCTTTAACACGTTGAATCGCTTCAGCTCGCTCTTTTGCTTTACGTTCAACTTCGGCTTGCGCAAGAGCTTGCTGACGTGCTTCTTCCGCCTTACGTTCCGCTTCTAAGTGAGCTTGGTAACGTTCTTCAGCAATGCGTTTTGCCTCTGCCGCTTGACGTTCAGCCTCTGCACGTTCTGCAGCCAATCTAACTTGCTCTGCTTTACGTGCCTCAGCAGCTATACGTACTTCTTCGGCTTTTCGCGCTTCTTCTGCTCGTCTAGCCTCTTCTATACGGCGTGCTTCCTCTGCTCTACGAACCTCTTCTGCACGTTTTGCTTCTGCTGCAATTCGAGCTTCCTCTGCCTTACGAAGTTCTTCTGCTCGTTTTGCTTCTGCTGCAATTCGAGCTTCCTCGGCTTTACGCAATTCTTCCTGACGTTTTGCTTCAGCAGCAACGCGAGCTTCTTCAGCTTTAAGCCGTTCGTTCTGCTCCCTTTTGTGCCTCAAGTCCTCTTCAAACGACGTGCTTCTTCTGCGCGGCGTGCTTCTTCTGCCATACGAGCTTCTTCAGCTTTACGGGCAGCTTCAAGCGCTTCTTCTGCACGTTTAGCCTCTGCTGCAACACGAGCTTCCTCTGCTTTACGGGCCGCTTCGATTCTTGCCTCCTCAGCCTTTCTCGCTTCTTCTGCACGACGTGCTTCTTCAGCTTTTCTTGCGGCTTCAATACGTTGTGCTTCTAATGCTGCTTTTGCTTCTGCCGCTTTACGAGCATCTTCTTGACGTTTCGCTTCTAACGCAGCCTGTTCAGCTGCACGTTGTGCTTCTAATGCCGCTTTCGCCTCTGCAGCTTTACGTGCTTCTTCTGCGCGGCGCTCTAAGTTCTGCTTTTCGCGCTTCTGCTTCAGCTGCTAAGCGTTCTTCTTCAGCTTTTTTTGCCCCTAACGCTGCCTTTTCTGCTGCCCGTTGTACTTCAAATCGAGCCTTGGCTTCTGCGGCTTGTCTAGCTTCTTCAGCTTTACGAGCGGCTTCAATACGAGCCGCTTCTATTCTACGTTCTTCTTCAAGACGTTTCGCTTCTGCCGCTACACGAGCTTCCTCCGCTTTACGGGCCGCTTCTAAACGATCCGCCTCAGCCTTTCTTGCAGCTTCAATACGCGCCATTTCTGCTTTACGTTCTTCTTCGGCCTTACGTGCTTCAGCTACTTTTCGATCAAGCTCAGCTTTTCTTTCAGCTTCTAGTCGTTTAGCTTCTTCTGCTTGGCGCATTTCTTCAGTTTTTTTAGCTTCTAATGCAGCTTTTTCTTTTGCAGCTTGTGCTTCTTGATCCGCCTTCAATTCAGCAGCTTTGCGATCAGCTTCAGCTTTTTCTGCTATTTTACGCTCAATTTCAGCATGTTTGGCTTCTGCAGCCTTGCGTGCCATTTCTGCTTTTTCAGCAGCTGATTTAGCTTCTTCTGCTTTTTTACGAGCTAATGTTTCCTCCGCTTCTTTTGATTTTTTAAGTTGAGCTTCTTTTTTAGCTTCAGCAGCTGCTTTATCACTTAACTTTTTAGTTTCTTCATGAGCGATATTCTCTGCCTGCTTACTAGGTGTCAATGTGGATTTTGTAGTATCTACAGTACCTTTATTGCTATCTTTACTACCTATAGGGCCTACCGGAATTTGCGTAGTCCCTTGAGTTGGATGACCTAAACTATCTTTTACATCCTTAGGAACATTAACAGCAATAGTTTGATGTTTTTGTGGATTCGCAAGAGATTCAGGAATTAACAAAGAACCGTATCGGCAAGTTAGATGCCCCTGCAGGCATAAAGTTTAATGTTAATAAATCACCTGCGTTATAGTTACCCATGATGCGACTATCTAAAATAGTTCCATCCCCAAGTGCAGAGATACCATCAGCACCGCCAATATGATAGGTTCGTGTATCTGTTTGACCGCGACGAGCACCTTGTTGGTGTAATGCTTTCACCGTAAAGGAACCAGAGTAGGGACCACCAAGAGGGTTAAAATACAATCTAAATGGTTCATTACCTTTTGTAGGAATTTTTAAAGTATATGAAACACCATAGTTACCACGGTCACGAACAAATGCTTTATTTTGCATTTCGTCTACACCGTTGATAAACATATCTTCACGGTCATTACCGATTTCTACAAAAGCACCACCTAATGTCGTATCAAATGGTGTAGTAACCTCCATATTACGCTTAGACCCAGTATAGGTACCACGCAACTGAATCTCATCAATAGGCAAATTTTTCGCCCAATGAGATGCATCTACAGCATCCATCCCCATAGGCAACATCATAACACGAGCAAAGATTGGTGCCTCTGTTTTAATATCTACGATACCGGTAAATAATGCATCTCGATATACTGGTGTATTTTCCAAATCACTAAAGATTAATTGGCGCCCTTGTGGCGGAATACTTAGCGAATATAAAGGTCTCGCATTGGGACTTTCATCTAAAGGATGCTCTAAGTCCTTCCGGGATAAATCACGACCAGCAGCAAAATAATCTGGTGTGGCCACAGATTTCAACTGTCTCATCACATGAACAGTATTGGGATACGCCGATTGATTCTCCAATACGATAGCAATCTTATGGGGCTGATCCATTTCATTTACATGGTAAAAATAGATACGACCATTTCCATTAATTGTACCTGCACTAAGTGTACCACCTACTGGTCCTACATATTCAGGGCTATCTGATAGTAGCAATGTATCCGTTTGAGACACCAAACTTGGTGGCAACGGAGAAAACTGAAAATATCCAATTGATTGTAAATCTATATCACGAGCCTCTACATGGCCTGTAAGAGCAGCCATGGCGGCCATCGCTGCGGCTACACAATATTTTGATTTATAAGAAAACATATATTAATACCTCTATATTTCTTCAAGCCCCATAGGGTCATACGTAAGTGCTAATGCTTCGATTTTCTTTAAACGATGTCCAATACCCGACTTAGATAATTCGCCATCCATCAATTCTTCAAGTTCTTTCAGACTCGCTTCTGGATTGTCCCATCTCAATCTTGCTACAATCCGCAACTTTTCAGGCAACTCATCAATACCAATTTCTCTATCGATAATTCGAATAGCCTTTACCTGGCGTACTGCAGCATCTACAACCTTTTGCAAATTTGCAGTCTCACAGTTTACTTGTCGATTAATTTGATTTCGCACAGTTTTCATTATGCGCACGTTTTCAAATTCCATCAGTGCTGATTGAGCACCCATAATTTGCAAACAACTCGTTACAGCGTCCCCTTCTTTAAGATATACTACATACTCTTCCTTACGCTTAGTCAAGCCTGCATGAATATGAAATAACCGCAATACATGTATAATTTCCTTTGCAAAATTCTCATTCCCCGTCATAAACTCGAGATGATATCACTTTGTGGTTTATTAACAGAGCCTCCCCCTAAAAGGCACCCGTAAAAAAGCACGTCGTGCCTCCATAGATTTAAGCCAACTACGAGGAATTTGTTCAGTTACAGGCCATAAAGCAAGATCTTCTAACGCCTGTCGCCCTTCTATAGATGGCTCTACAGATAAAGTATACATATTTTTCTTGCGTAAGTTTAGCCCTTGTCGTACTAATACATTGGTAGGTAATTCATATTGTTTTTTTAATATGCCTAACAAGCGACGAGCTACTGCATTATTTGCAGTAGCCAATCTAATACCAACAGCACCCTTCATCCCCAGAATGATAGATCCACCCATGCGCAATAAGCAAGACGCTTCAATTTTCATGGCCACATCTGCATCACTAGAGGATTCATATTGGCATAATTCATTTTTTACATCTTCAGCAAATGACATAGGTATCCCTTCTCATTAATGATCATCTCGTTGGAGATAGTACTCTAGGATATGTGGTTCAGTATCTGATTGCATAGCATGCACAATATCCATAATTACTTTACCTAACCGTTCAGGATCATGAACAGCCGGCTTTTTAGGACTTATCAATGTAGCCCTAATCGTACGTATTCCTTTAGCTTGTAGCTTCTTAGTATCTAATGCTACAGGCTCTGAACCTACAGCACTATATTGTTCTACCATTTGAATTGGTAGTGGTCCATCATTAGCAAGTACAGTATCTACAATGCCTTCACCACCATGTGCAATGAGAGCCTCCACATGATCACTTAAGGTATAACCTGTAGTTTCACCAGGTTGAGTCATAACATTAGCAATGTAAATTTTATTTGCCTTGCTAGCGCGTACATGAGATGCAATTTTATCAGTTAACAAATTCGGAATGATACTTGTATATAAGCTACCTGGTCCAAAGATGATAACATCTGCTTCATCGATAGCACGTAACGCAGCACCTTCTGGTTTTGGTTGTGCTGGCTCACTATACATATGGCGAATGCGTTTACCAGAATTAGGAATATTACTTTCACCTTCTACGATAGTACCATCGGTCATCTCCGCTACTAATTTAATGAACTCAGTAGACGACGGAATTACACGACCTCGTACACGCAACAATTTACTAGCCGCTTCAAGCGCTTCCTCCACATCGCCATCATATACTTGAGCAAGTGCTGTAATAAAGAGGTTACCAAAACTATGCCCAGATAGCTCATTTTCCCCTTCAAAGCGATAACGGAAAAGATTTTCCATAACCCCTTCTTGTTCAGCTAATGCAATCAAGCAGTTTCTCAAATCGCCAGGAGCAATCATTTTAAAATCTTTACGCAAGCGTCCCGAGGAACCACCATCGTCAGCTACGGTTACAATAGCAGACAAATTAGAGGTGTGTATTTTTAATCCACGTAATAAATTTGATAGCCCTGTACCACCTCCGATAACAACGATCTTAGGACCTTTATCGAGGCGTATATTTTGGAAAATAATATCCGACACCTTACTATCAGGATTAGGTAATACAGCACGAATAATCGTTTTAATAACCTTACTCGTACCGATTAACATTAAAACAGCGCCGATCGATAGTACAACAACGCCTACAGCAATGAGCACATTATAATTGTAAAAGCCCGTCATATTATAAGAAAAAGCTAATACAATATCTTCAAGAACGGCAAGCCATTGATAGTTAAACATCAACGAAATACCAATGATTAAAAGACCTACACCACAACTAAAAAGGGCAAGCCAACGTTTTATATTTAGGCCCGGAATAAGCCACCGAAACCATCTTTTTCGCAACATATGAACCCCTATCTAGTTACCAAGTGTTTTAATTTCATGAGGATTATAATCTTCTTCTACATTATTTTTCATCATATCTCGATGCTCTACAGAAACGCGATAGCCATTTTCTAATAGATGAGAATATAATGCTTCTGCCATAGCCACAGATCTATGCATACCACCTGTACAGCCTACAGCAACGATAAATTGAGACTTCCCTTCTTGTTCATAATTAGGCACAAGAAAATCAATAGTATCAAAATAACGGTTTTTAAATTCCTCTGTAACTTCAAAGGAATGAATATATTCATTTACAGCTTTCACACGACCTGTTTTATGACGGAAATCTGGAATGTAGAATGGGTTTGGTAAGAATCGAACATCCCAAACCATATCCGCATCCAATGGTAATCCATATTTAAAGCCAAAGCTTACAACTGTAATAGACATACCATGCCCTTCATCCACTTGAGTGAATCGAGTTTTTAAATACTCTTTGAGGCTCGCAGTTTTCATATTCGTTGTATCAATAATGAAGTCTGCTTTATGTCGTACAGAATTTAATATCTGACGTTCTTCTTTCAAACCTGTAGTGATCATTCCATCTGGAGCCAGTGGATGGCTGCGACGACTTTCTTTATATCGTCTAATTAACGTCTCATCTGTAGCATCCATAAAGACAATTTCATAATCTACCTTCATTTCTCTTAATGTTTCAAGAGATGATGAAAGGGCTTCAAAGAATTCACCACCGCGAATATCTACAACTAAAGCTACACGGTTTGTACGTTCTCCACCTTGTCGACAAATTTCACTTAGCTTAGGAATCAGTATAGGAGGAATATTATCAATACATAGATAGCCCATATCCTCTAATGCTTGTAGAACTTGAGTTTTGCCGGCACCAGACATGCCTGTAACAATTAATAAACGAAATGCTTCCATAGTTTTAATCCATTATAAAAGATTCTTTTCTATCCAGTGAGCTACACCATCTTCATTATGATGACCACATAATTCATTAGCCACAGATTTTACATGTTCTGTTGCATTTGAAACAGCTACCGAATATCCCGTTTCACTAACATAGAAATATCGTTCTCTGCATTTCCAAAGGAAACTATATTTTCAAGACTAAGATTATTATCTAGAGCTAATTGAGCTAATGCACGCCCTTTTGATACATTCGGTGCAGTGATTTCGAGGAAATCTCGTTGACTACGCACTAATGTAACACGATTACCAACTAATGGGGTCAAGATATCAATAATTCTATCGATTCCTTCTTCTGTATCGATAGCAATGAGCTTATTGGGTTCTGAAGAAAGTGTATAAATTGTATCACCTAAAAACTCAGCTACAGCCCCTGTTTGCTGTTCATAATGATCGGATTGCCAATTTTTATGATGACACAGTAAATGATCATCTACGTACGATTGTATATGCCAACTATATTGTTGACCGAGTTGAAAAACACGATGTACTACATCTATAGGAACAGTTTGTTCAAATAGCTTATATCCCGTTTCTAACTCCTGGATTAAACCACCAGAGAACAGTATCATAGGAACATTGCCAAGTTGTAATGCTAATCCAATTGGTTTTGCCGTTTGATACATGCGTCCAGTTGCAATTGTTATACCAATTCCCTTCTGCTGCAAGCGATGCAATACATCAACTGTATACGCAGAAACTGTATTATCACTTCGAACTAACGTCTCATCACAATCGATGGCTACCATTTTTATATGAGAAAAAGAAGGATTCATTCTTACCTCCTTTACAAGAAAATCTAATACTCTTTATTATACCATTTATAATACTTATATAGATAGAAATATACAGTAATCCTTTATCAAAAATATTTTACTTCTCCCAGTAACAGAGCTAATAAATCATAAAACAAAAATAAGTATTATTTGTATATAAATCGATCTTTAATTATCAAAATTGCATAATAAAAGGCATTCTATATCAATTTATTATAGAATTTTATATATTAACCATAAAAAAAGAGACTCCCGAAGGAGTCCCTTTTATATGGTTAACTATCAAATTAGAATTTGTAGTTAAGGTCTGCACGGTAGAAGTCGCCTTTGTCGTCACCGTTTTGAGTTTTCCAGTCGAAACCGTAGTAAGCGGACAAGCCAACGTTATTTTGCAATGCATAGTCAACAGTTGCCATCCAACCTTTAGCATTTTGAGTGTAAGTTTTATCATAGCCATGATTCCAAGTAGTATCTACGATTGAGCATTAGCTTTTGGTTGAAGTATTGAGCTTTAACATCCCAAGTACCTTGTTTTGCTTGGCTATAATTACCATAACCTACGCCTGCAGTCCAAGCAGTAGAATCTTTAACTTGGGAATCTTTTAACCATTCACCACCAACCCAAACTTTGTCAAAGTTAGTGTTAGCATTGAAGCCATAAATATTTTTATATTGGTTAGAAGAACCATTGATTAAAGAATTTTCACCATTCACACGAGCATAGAATCCACCTAAATCAGCATGTTTGCCAACTTTACCATTCAAGTTAACAATAGCAAGTTCAGGATTATTAGCTTTAGAATTACCTTCAGCACGACCGGATACTGCGTAACCATATGCAGCTTGGAAGTTAACTTTATCGTTACCAGCATTGAATTGAGCACCGTCGAAAGTACCATCAAATGCTAAGCCAGCACCCATAGTTTGGCCAAAACGACCACCTTTTAAGGATACGCGTTCGCCGAATTTATGGTTTACATAAGCGCGGTCGATTGTAGCGTTTGCATCACTACCATTGGACGCATCGCCCAATACGAAGCTACCAGAAGTTACACGAACAACTGCGTCAGTACGATCATTTACTTTTGCATTGAATTGTACACGTGCACGAGCGTCGAATTTGGATTTTCGTGTTCAGCATCACGGTAACGAAGACGAGCATCACCAGTAACTTTTACGTTACCAACGCGGTCTTCCAAACGAGCTACACGAACGCCCAAGTTGTTCAATTCGTTGGAGAATTCATCAGCCAAACGGTTGATCATAGCTTGTTGTTCAGCGTTAGCACGGTCTTGGTTAGCCATAGCTTTAGCTACCATTTGAGCCATTTCGTAACGAGTGATGTTGTTTTGGCCTTTGAAAGTGCCATCTGGGTAACCATTAACGATACCAGCGTTTGCCAATTGGGAAACTGCTTGGTATGCCCAAGAATCTGGAGTTACATCGGAGAATGGGTTAGCTGCGAATGCAGTAGTTACACAAAACTGCTGTTGCTGCAAAGATTGCTGCGAATTGTTTTTTCATAGTTGAATTCCTTCTTTCTGAAAAATAGAAATATAAAATGTTACAAGTCATAACATTCACATTCTACTCTGTTCTTCAGAATAAGAATTTCTGGGAGTGTCCACGTTTCCTCGCCACATTCTACATCGAAGTTCTTCGTTTCATGTGTTTGTTACTTCTTGTAGGGTGATATTAGCATAACCAAATTTTCGTGTAAACCCTTTTTTCTCAATTTCATTCTCATTATAAAAATTTTATAATTTAAAATGCCCTAAAATTCACTTATTATCTACGTTTATGAGATATATTTTTTTTTACTAAAAATATCAAATTTATCTTTTTTTATGTTAAATGAGATTTATTATCACATATATTATTAAGTTCTACTAATTAATAATATATTTATTAATTAACCAAGGGCTATTTTATGCATAATTGGTTCATAAATACCTCATACAATATATTGTGGAATAGATCAATATACATACTAATCAAATAAATTTTTATCTTTTACTATATATAGATTTATTTTACTATATATATACTATTATATACAAAAGAAAATATTATCTCTTTATATACAACAAAAAAAGACTTCCTAAGAAGTCTTTTTTTGTTTGTGAGGGAATTAGAATTTGTAGTTTAATTCTGCACGGTAGAAATCGGAAAGATCATTACCTTTTTGGTCTTTAGAGTTGAAACCATAACCTGCAGATAAGCCTACGTTATCTTGTACTGCGTAGTTTACGCTAGCCATATAACCTTTGTAACCATTAGATGTATTTGTTAAGTCATACGCTTGATCCCAAGTGGAACTTACGATTGGAGCGTTAGCTTTTTGGTTGAAGTATTGACCTTTTACATCCCATGTACCTTTTTTAGCGATGTCGTAATTACCATACCCAACACCTGCTGTCCAAGCTTGGGAATCATTTACGTTGGAAGCTTTCAACCATTCACCACCAACCCAAACTTTGTCTTTACGGAAATCTGCATTGAAGCCGTATACGTCTTGGCTATCGGAGTTAACTGTAGAACCGTTATGATTCAAGTTGCCGCTAGACAATTTGGAGTAGAAGCCACCAACTGTGGATTCTTGACCAACTTTACCTTTAACACCTACATATGCAACGGAAGGATTATCGGATTTGGAGTTACCATCAGCAGCGCCTGCCATCATGTAACCATAAGCACCTTGTACTTGAACTTTATCATTACCTACGTTCAATTGAGCACCATCAAATGTATCATCGTACATTAAACCGCCACCAATTGTTTGTTGGAAACGACCACCTTTAGCAGATACTCTATTACCAAATTTGTGATCTACATAAGCACGATCGATTGTCGCATCAGCACCTTTTGTGGAGTCACCGAATTCGTAATTACCTTTTACACGAACAACAGCTTCAGTTTTATCATTAACTTTACCATTGAATTGAACACGTGCACGTCCATCTGTTAAGGATTTGCTATTAGTTTTATAAACGCCTTTATCTTCAGAGCCTTGGTAACGGATACGAGCATCACCAGTTACTTTTACATTACCTACGCGATCTTCCAAACGAGATACGCGTACGCCCAAGCTGTTCAACTCATTGGAGAACTCATCTGCCAAGCGGTTAATCATGGCTTGTTGTTCTGCATTAGCGCGATCTTGGTTAGCCATTGCTTTAGCTACCATTTGAGCCATTTCATAACGAGTGATATTGTTTTGGCCTTTGAAAGTACCATCTGGGTAACCATTAACGATACCAGATTGTGCTAATTGAGATACTGCTTGGTATGCCCAGCTATCTGGAGTTACATCGGAGAATGGGTTTGCAGCGAATGCTGTTGTTACACCTAATACTGCTGTTGCTGCAAAAATTGTTGCGAATTGTTTTTTCATAATGAATTCCTTCTTTCTTATAAACAAGAATTTATATTATCAGAAGACATTCACTGTATAAGTGGTATAACTATGAAAGATATATTAGGAGTGTCCACGTTTCCTCGACTAAATTATCTATCACAGCCTCACCTCTTTATTAGTGGTGCCTTGCTGTGATTAGAATATATCACCGTCCAAATTTTTTGTAAAGCATTTTACACAACTTAATTTGATGAAATTTCTTTCATGAATAAAAATAAACCTATAAACATAGATTTTTACTGAATTTTTTTAAAATTAAATTTTGTACAATTTCATTTTATTTATCTAAAATTCATGTATTTTAGATGATAAACCTACAACTTTTAATTATTAAAATAATAAATGCAATATTGTTTAATATGTAATACTAATATATAGACCTAAAATATAATTATATTCCTCTTTTCTATTATTAATACCTTTATTTTGTCTCTCTAATTTCTATTAGTAATAACCTTATCAATGCCATGCATCGTATATTATCTCTTAAAGTATGTCATTAATAATATTAAGTTTTAAATACCCCATTATTTAAATACAAAAAGCCTCCTCTATAGTAATTACTACTATAGAGAGGCTTTTAGAAGCATTAAATTGCATAGGATACAAAACCTAGGACGTGATCAACTGGAACAGGACCAATGAAACGACTATCACTAGAATGATTTCGGTTATCCCCCATCACAAATACATGACCTTCAGGAACTGTAACAGATGTAGAACGTGTATAATTCATTTTTGTATCTTTGGTATATGGTTCTTGTAATTGTTCACCATTACGCCATACATGACCATCTTTAAACTCTAATACATCACCAGGACGACCGATAACGCGCTTAACCCATACATCATTTGTTTGAGCAGCTTTATTAAAGACTGATGCATAGTTCATCAATGGTTCTTCTACATCATCTACCCAAGTACGTGCGCGATTAACACGACTATCAATGATTACAATTTGACCATAATTTGGCATTTCATTCATAATATGATGCCATTTCGTTACAATTAAATATTGACCATTGTGTAATGTATCCTCCATTGATTCACCAGATACACGTGTTGGTTGAATCAAGAAAATATGAATTACCATGGCAATAATTAATGCCAATACAATGGCATAAATCCAATCTAATATTTCTTTTACTATTTTATTACTCATATTAACCCCTTAATGACCGTTCTTTGTAAATCTACCACCAAATACATCATGTACATCTTGAATCGTAATAAATGCCGATGGATCTACTTCATAAACAGTATTTTTTAACCTCATAATTTCAAGTCTTGTTACTACAGAATATAAAACATGCTTAGGTTGCTTTAAATAGCCCCCTTCACCATACATAATTGTAACACCACGATTAAGGTTCGCATTTAATGCATCTGCAAGATTCTTAGAGTTCTCTGCATCTGTAATAATCATTACCCCTTTAGATTCATCAAGGCCTGTAATTGTAATATCGATCATCTTATAAGCAATGAAATAAGCGATTAAGGAATACATAGCACTATTCCAACTATATACAAAACCTGCGGCACCAAGAATAATGAGATTCATAGCCATTACGATTTCACCAACGGAGAAAGTGGAACGTCTATCAAAGATGATTGCCACAATTTCAGAGCCATCTAAAGAACCACCATTACGTATTATGAGGCCTACCCCAATACCTAAAATGATACCACCAAAGATAGAACCTAAGAATGGATCTGTTGTGATAGGTGTAAAATCATGAGCAAAGGTAGAGAAAATTGCCATCCATACGATAGAAAATAGTGTAGAGAAAGTAAAGTTTTGCCATTAGCTCTATAGCCAATATATAAGAAAGGCAAGTTAAAGAGTACGACGAAAATACTAAAAGAAATTCCGGAAAGCTCTGCAGCCATCAAGGAAATACCAACTACACCACCATCGATGATATTATTCGGTACTAAAAATAAATCTAAGCCTATAGTATAAATTAAGGCCCCTAAGATCATCATTAAGCAACGCATAATAAAGTTCGACCAGTTATGCGTTGAAGCTTCATTTTCATGCACTTCCCTTTACCGTACAACTGCTCCATAGCATGTAGTCTCTTTTCTTCTAACTCACTAGAATCCATCGTATTACCTTGTATGTCATTAACAGCTTGGCTTAGTTGTTTTGTATATCGTAAACCAATAACAAAAGCTGTCAAATCATCTACTGGCTCTGGTGGAAATTGCATAGACGTAGGGATAATTTTACGCCATCCTGTAGGAGGATTATACTTCCAATATAATTTTCGAGCCTCTTCCGTACTATGCGATTCATCAATTAAGCTAGTCGTAATTTTATGATTTCGTCCAATTTGTTGGAGAGATGGATATAAATATTTATGATTTGTACCATTTCCACATACCATATGAACAATTCTATAGTATTCAGTTAATATACGTTCAATTTCACCATTGAACTGTTTTGTCATAATAATTTTACGACATACCATAGTACCAGAAGGTGTCACAATTGCTACACCTGTTTTTTCATTGCCTGGATCTACAGCCAAAATGTACGTAGTATCAGTCATATTACTATCCTCATTTCTAATACAGCATTTATATTTTAACACAAAACGAAGGTCTTATGTAAAAATTTACATAAGACCTTCGTTTAAAGTATATAAACCAAAATACTATTCAATTTAATAAGCTGGCATTTTAGCCTTATCATTAAAAACAGGCATTTGAGTAATACGTAACTTAAGATGCACAGGGCCAGATGAATATGTATCACCATCAACATACGCTTCTACATGAACCTTGCCATGTATTGTAGCAATACGACGAATAGCAGTAAACAAATCATCCCCTGGTATCGTTCCGATATCACCCGATAAGGAATCCGGAATAATCCCTTTTTCTCTTGCCTTTTCATTTACTTGCTTTAAGAATTGAAGCATAGCAGATTGAGCATTAGGGCCACCATCCATTATAGCAGAATGAATTACTTCTCCATTTTTATAAATAAATTGTTGTGGGTAAACTTGGATAACTGCTACCGCTGGTTCACCAGCAATAATATTTCCAGCAGCTACCACTTGAACCACCATTGGAGTCTTTGCACTATTAAGCTTTTGTGTAGCTACCTCAATATTCTGACGGTCTACATATACAACAGCCTGCTCTTGATCTTCTATACCAAGACGACGTAATACCAATTTATTTGTATCATCAATAATATTTTTGATGGCTGCATGGCTATCTTCTTCACTTAAACCAGGTCGAACAACAGCTTGCGCCAATAATTGATCAACTTGGAAAGAATTGTACCTTCACGCAAATGAATAATGCCATTTTGCAACTGTTCTTGCGTTGTCTGTAAATCCTTAATATGAGCTTCCATCTTGGCTCTTGTAGCCTCTAAATCAGCTAATTTTTTAGATACTTCATCATATGAAGCTTGAAGTGTAGCTAACTCAGCTTCAGTCGCATCTTTAGCCGCTTGTGCACTAGCCAACTCAGCCTTAGTTGCATCAACCTCTTTACGAATTTGCTCTATTTCAGCCATTCGTTCTGCTAATTCTTGCTTATTTTGCTCAAGCAATGCTTGTCCTCGAATAAGCTCTTGCGTCTTAGCAGCTACCTCATCATTAAGTTGCTTCATATCTGCTCGTAACTGATCCATCCCAAAGAGCGCTGTTCGTACGCTTTGAGATGTAATAGTTAATACACCTACTGTAGCAGCAGCAACTAACAATCCCGTTACGATAGTAACAATTATGGACGTATGTTTAGGCCGTAATCCAAAGAGGGACATGCGACGCTTACCAACTTTAGTGCCTAACTTATCCCCCATGTAGGCAATAAGTCCCCCCATAAGGGCAATAATAACTAATATTTTAACACCTACTAACATCGAGTCCCTCCTTTCATAAGATTACACAATTATTGGATTCGAAAATATGCTATTTCGTAAATCAAATTTATTTCTTTATATACTAGGTTACTTAGATACACGCCAATTCAAATATAGGCCAGCAATGATGCCTAATGTATCTGGAATTAATGCAGCAAATACGGTTGGCAATGCACCACCTTTACCTAATGCACCAGCAAATGTCATCACCCCATAATAAATAAAGATGATTAAAATACTGATACCAAAACCAATAGATGAGCTAGAACGTTGCTTTTGAAGACCTAATGGAGCACCTACAAGAGCAAATACAAAGCTAGCTAAAGGAATTGTAAAACGTTGGTACATTTCCATTTCTAGTTTATTGGCATTCGTATAAGCCGCCTTATACGCTTTAATTTGATGACGTAATTCTTTGATTGTTAATTCTTCTGGTTTACGTTGATCTTGTTGAATATCCTTTGGCGCTGACTTAATTGGCAAGGATTGCTCCTTGAACTTCATTGTACGTTCTACACCATCACCAGCGGAAATATCATAAATAATGCCGTTTTGCATCACCCAATATTGACCATTCCAAACAGCAGTATCCGCATTTTCAACTTGTTGTAACTTGCCACCTTCACCAAACTGTTGCACCGTAATCATGCTTAATTTGTTTAGTCTCAGCATTGTAGCTTTTAGCATACATTAATGTACCTAAATCATTACCATTCATCGTTTTTAAAACGATATGATTTTGTGTTTGAGGTGATGCATTTTTCATAATCTGTTCACGCACAATCGTTTGATACATATTATTTGTACGTGGTACAACAAATTCATTAAATGCGACAGCCCCAATTGAGATGATAAGGGCAATAATGTATACAGGCATCGCTAAGCGTAAAAAACTAAGACCACCGGCACGCATAACAACAATCTCACTAGTACTGCTCAAGCGACTAAAGGTCATAAGTGAAGCCAATAGTACTGACATTGGGAATGTTAAGATAACAATGCTTGGTAATGCCAACACAAAAGCTTTCATAACGAGAACTAGTGGTGCCCCATATTCAGTAATATATTGAGCAATTCTAAATAATGTACCTGTGCCAATAAAAATACTGGTAAAAGCAAATACCCCAAATAGGAACGGACCTACAAAAGCTTTTAATATATATTTATCTAATAATCTCATAGTCCCCTCCTATAATCTAAAGTTATCCCCTAAGTAATGCTCACGAGCGATTGGGTCGTTTGCAATTTCTTCAGGGGTGCCTTCTAGGAGGATCTTACCACTACTTAAAATATAAGCCTTATCTACAATCCCCAATGTTTCACGCACATTGTGATCTGTAATCAAGATACCAATACCGCGATTTTTTTCATGCAAAATGATTTGTTGAATGTCAGCAACCGCGATAGGGTCGACACCAGCAAAAGGTTCATCGAGAAGAATAAAATTCGGTTCTAACGCAAGACAACGAGCGATTTCTACGCGACGGCGTTCACCACCAGATAGCTGCATCCCCATACGATCCGAACATGACCAATATGAAATTCTTCAATGAGGGATTCCACTATAGCTTCAATTTCATCAGATTTCTTTGATGTTGTTTGTAACATAGCACGAATATTATCCTCAACAGTCATTGATCGAAAAATTGATGCTTCTTGTGGAAGATACCCAATACCTTCAGCAGCTCGTTTATACATTGGAATATTCGTAATATCCTTGCCATCAACGGTAATGATACCAGAACTAGGTCGTTCAATACCAACAATCATATAGAATGATGTAGTTTTCCCTGCCCCATTAGGACCTAGGAGCCCAACGACTTGCCCCTTATCAACGCGTAAACTAACGCCGTCTACAACATTGCGACCGCTAAAGGTTTTGACTAAGTTTTTGGTTTCTATATACATATTTAATCCTTATTGATTTGGAACAATGATAAGTGTACTACGACCACCCAATGTTTCAGCAGAATCATCAGCTAAACGAATTTTAAGCTCTGGCGCATTGAGTACATTACCATTTTGAACAGCATGAGCAGATCCAGATAAAAGTACAACTCCATCATTTTGATTAGGTGTTTGCGTATAGGTAGCACGCTCTGCAGAGCCAGATACATTTCGTTCTGGATTAGAGAATGTCACATCCCTTGTGCTACTGCACGAATTTCTTTTAGCCACCCTTCAACTTGATTACCTGTCAAAGTAGTGCCTTCTGCAATCAAACGAGCATTGCCAGATACAAGACCATACTCTGTATCTGTATTATATTCAACTTTATCGCCGAAAATTTGACGATCGCTACGTTGTAAATGAACTCCGCCATTAGCAGTGAATTTATTATTATTGTAACTGTGCACTGATTGAGCAGACATGGCCATATCAGAACCAATCATAGATACGCCGCCATCAAGATTTGCGTCCTGAGTTTTTGTATTATACCATCCATTGGCACCAGTCATCGTTTTATCAGCTTGAGTAATTACCACATTACCGTTTGCATCAGCCATTCCCGTATTGCCATCATAAGATAATGTATCTGCGCTAATAGTCAAAGGATCATTTGCGGCCCAAGCTGTAACAGATGCTGTCATAAGCATAGCTAAAATAGCCATACCAATCTGTTTTTTCTTATTCATTATATTTCCTCGAATTACTTCTTCGTTAACTTTGCATTACCAATAGCTTTAATTTTCTTCAAGGACATATTGCCTTCAAGTTTATCACCAGTTAATGTTATATCTTTACCGTTATAGGTAAAGGCAGATTTAGATGTCAACGTTTTCGTCTTATTATCAAAGTGAAGTGCATCAGTTTTAAACTCAGCTCCATCAGTATTTGTAGCTGTAACACCTTGATCAATATCAAGGGAGTTGCGATCACCGGTCAATACAGCATGAGGTGCTGTGATTGTTGTAGTTACATCATCTTGATAGAAAAGACCTTTTAAATTAGTCAACACAATAGCTTTTGTACGTGGATCATATTCAATCTTTTCCGCTGATAATGCCCATACTAGCTTGCCATCTTTTTCCTCTTGTAAATCTGCTCCTTGGAAATTAACCAGTTGTCCATTCTGATTTTGAGTGGTACCAACATCACCAGAGTCTTTCATAATATATACGATAAGACCAATCAGAGCCAACACTATGGCGGCCACTATGGCAATTAATTTTTTATTGTTTTTCATGTGCCCTCTCCCGTGCAGCTATCTTCTTATCATAATCAATAATTTGATCCATCTTAGTCATCCAACGATGTTGGAACCATAGCCACTCATCTGGATGCTCACGAATAAAGTCTTCTGTAACACGTACACATTCCTCAGTTAGACGATACATATCTGCATCTTCATCACCTGTATCTATATAATGTAAGGCTGGTAGAATGTGAACAATATGACCACCTTCTGGTTTTCGAGATGCAAAATTGGAACTACTGGAGATTCAAATTTTCTTGCAAACGTAGCCGGACCAATAACTGCCGAGGAATCTTGGCCTAAAAATGGAACAGGTAAACCATGTATATAGCCATCTTGGTCAGCTAAAAAACCAAGTAATTTTTTCTTTTTTAATGCTTTAGCAGCAGAAACGATTTCATTACCACCACTAGCAAACACATCAAGGCCCACCATCTCACGATATTCATTCATGAGACGTGTAAATTGAGCATTAGGTTGTTTCTTAACAATAGTAGTTGATGGATAACCATGAGCCGCCATAGCAGCCCCCATCCATTCCCAGTTGCCAACATGTCCAGTAAGAACAATTACACCTTTATCTTCAGCGATAGCTTTTTCTAAATGTTCTACGCCTCGCATTTCAATATGTTTATTGATAAAATGCTTTGTCAGGTTTGGCATATACAAGACTTCCATAACACTACGGCCAAGATTTTTGAACAACTTTTCAATTAATTGTTCTGCCTCTTGATCATTCATGTTCATGCCAATCTTTATGTTTTTTATACCTCTAAGTTTTTGCTTCTTCGCTATGAAACCATATACTGGTCCTAAACTAGCGCCTATGAGCAAAATGAGCTTATACGGCAGTCGGCAAACGAGCCAGCTAATGCCTTTAACTAAATGGTATTGCCATTCGTTATTCATTCTGCCCACCTCCTTTATTGTCCATGAGCATGGGCCTCTCGTGCATAGTCTGCTACAACAGTTTCCCATAGACCTTGATTTTTCAAGATATATTCTACAGCCTCTCTAACGGCACCATGGCCTCCATTGACAGTAGATATAAATTTAGCTAATTCTTTAACCTCTGGTACCGCATTGTTTGGTGCCATTGGTAAACCTACGATTTGGAGTGCCCCTAAATCATTTAGGTCATCCCCCATGTAAGCAATCTCTTCTAAATTGATTTGATACTCTTTACAAAGGGTTCTTAATGCTTCTGTCTTATTGGCATGCCCCATAAGCAATGCATCAAAATGAAGCTCCTTAGCACGTCGCTCAACCATAGGAGATATCCGTGCTGTGATGATGGCAAGCTTAAGTCCTACTTTTCGAGCTGCCGTTAATCCTAGTCCATCTTTTACAGAGAAAGACTTAAGCTCTTCCCCACTTGATGTATAGATTAGAGTACCATCAGATAGCACGCCATCAACATCAAGAACAATCCATTGAATATTCATTATACAATGCCTCTACGCAATAAATCCGTAATATGAACAATGCCTAGACATTTATTATCTGTATCTACAACTGGTAACACCGTAATAGGGCGTGGTTGATTTTTCTCCATTAAATGAAGAGCTTCAGCCGCTAATTTGTCCTTTGTAATCGTACGAGGCATAGAGGTCATCATATCCTCTACAGGCCATTCTAGGAAATTACTGCCAGAATCTAATCCGCGGCGCACATCACCATCGGTAACAAGGCCTAATAAGTGACCTTCTTCATCAATAACATTAGTAGCACCTAAACCTTTTTCGGTCATTACAAAGAGTGCATCTCGCACTGTTGCACCTTTAAATACCGTAGGATTATCTTCACCACCATGCATAATATTTTCTACGGTCAACAATAATTTGCGACCAAGAGAACCACCTGGATGGAATACAGCAAAGTTTTCAGGTGTAAAGTGATGTCGTTCTAATAAGCATACTGCTAAGGCATCACCTAATGCTAAAGCAACCGTAGTACTTGTAGTTGGCGCTAAGCCCAATGGACAAGCTTCACGTTCTACTTCAGCGAGCAATACAATATCAGAATTCTTAGCTAATGTAGATTCTGGTTTACCTACAACACAAATTAATTTTGCACCTATGCGACGTAAGGATGGTAAGATACTGATGATTTCGCCTGTTTCACCACTATTGGAAAAAGCTAATACTACATCATCTTCTGTAATCATACCAAGATCGCCATGCACACCTTCACCAGGATGCATGAAAAGTGCTGGTGTACCAGTACTAGCCAAGGTAGCCGCAATTTTGCGACCAATATGACCAGATTTTCCCATACCAGTACAAACTACACGGCCCTTACAAGCCAAAATCATATTTACAGCATTTACAAAATTGTGATCCAAACGAGAACTTAATTCCTCAATAGCACGTGCTTCCTCATGAAGTACCTGTGCTGCTTGTTCTAAAATAGTCACAAATACCGCCCCTAACCTTTTACGATTTTATCAATAGCTACTAAATCTCGTAGCAAAGCTTCAAAATTATCTAAGTATAACATGTTTGGACCATCGGATAAGGCTTCCTCTGGATTATCATGTACTTCAAAGAATAGACCATCTACACCACTTGCAACAGCGGCACGAGCCAAATTTGGTACAAATTCGCGATTACCACTAGATTTAGTACCTGCGCCACCAGGTAATTGAACGCTATGTGTAGCATCGAATACTACTGGATAATCGAAAGAACGCATAATTGGGAAAGATCTCATATCTACAACGAGATTATTATAGCCAAAGCTAAATCCACGCTCTGTAAGCATAAGATTTTCATTGCCTGTTTCTTTCATTTTATTTAAGACATTTTCCATATCTTTAGGTGCCATAAATTGACCTTTTTTCACATTTACGCATTTGCCAGTTTTAGCTGCACCATATACAAGGTCTGTTTGACGACATAAGAAAGCTGGAATTTGTAAAACATCCAATACTTCTGCAGCCGGTTCGATTTGTTCAATGGAGTGAATATCACTTACAACTGGTACATTGAGTTCTTTTTTTATAGAAGCAAGGATTTTTAGACCTTCCTCAAGACCTGGTCCACGGAAAGAACCGTAGCTAGAACGGTTAGCCTTATCGAAAGAAGCTTTAAAGATATATGGAACTCCTAAGCGTTCACAAATTTCTTTTGCTCGTTTGCCAATAGCCAATGTACGGTCATAATCTTCAATAACACAAGGTCCAGCAAGGACAAAAAGACCTTTACCGCCACCGACTGTAATATCTTTAATTTGAACTGTTTTCATTTATTTCTCCTCTTGCTCGTAAATTGCATTTACACGAGCTAAGTCTTCCGGTGTATCAACACCGATAAATCGTTTATCTGTAAGAATAACACGAATAGTATAGCCATTTTCAAGAGCGCGCAATTGCTCTAACGATTCGGTTTGCTCCGCTGGTGTTGGTTCCATCTTTGCATAGTTTAATAAGAAATATCTACGATATGCATAGATGCCAATATGTTTTAACGGCGCACGTACAAAATCATGACGTGGATACGGAATTAAGGATCTAGAAAAATACATCGCATCATTGCGATTATTTAAAATAACCTTTACAGCTGATGGTTCAGCGTATTCATCCTCCAATAAAGGAGTGGCTACAGTTGCCATTTGTAAGTTTGGATCTTCTTCAAAAAGTTGGGCCAATTCATCAATAAGTTTTGGCTCAATCATAGGCTCATCACCTTGAACATTAATAATGACATCTAAGTCTGTATAATGATTAGCAACCTCGGCTAATCGATCAGTTCCTGTAGGGTGATTAGGGTCTGTCATCATAACAGAACCTCCAAAGTTTTGAACTGCAGAATATACACGTTCATCATCTGTAGCAACAATAGTACACTCAGTTTTTGTCGCTTGTGACACTCTTGCATAAACACGTTCAATCATTGGTTTACCTGCTATATCCGCTAATGGTTTTCCTGGTAATCTTGTAGAACCATAACGAGCAGGAATAACGCATCCAAACTTCACAATAATCCCCCATTTCTGTTATTCGTGTATCTAATTATTATACACTAAATCTCTAAATTTTCTATGAATTCTTGTTTTTCAGAGATGAATTCAATCCCAATAGATAGCACTAGAATCGGCATTTTCAAGTCTTCAATTGCATGCAATTGACTCAACTTCACCGCATCCTTCTCCGTGATACAAATAGCATCTGCTTGATGAGCAAATGCCTCTTTCCAAATATCTACAACATCATCATTTTCGAAATTATGATGATCACCAAATGGCATTGTATGGACCACATTATATCCGATATCGGTCAATGTTTGTGTAAAGGATTGAGGGTTCCCAATACCACTAACCGCCATGATTCGATGCTTTTGATATGTATCGACTGGAGAACCATTTTCTCCGTTGGCCCACTCATCTAATGTATACATACATTGAGGCTTGTGGATTGTTTCATATACAGGTGTATTGGGAAGCATATGAGCTAAACGCTTACGGATACCTGAAACAACACCTGGTGCCACTTGATCCACCTTGGTAAGAACAATAATACTAGCTCTCTGTAACCCACTAAGCGGTTCTCGTAATAAACCACGGGGTAATACATGGTCATAACCAAATGGGTTAGAAGCATCAATAAGAACGATATCAATATCTCGAGCTAATGCACGATGTTGAAAGCCATCATCCATAACTAAACAATCTGCACCGAGCTCATTTATAGCAATTTCTGCAGATTTAGCCCGTTCACGACCGATGATCACATTAGACTTTTGTAATACTTTGGCTAACAACCAAGCTTCATCACCACTAATAAATGGCTCTACCAACATAGCACCATCTTTAGAAATAATTATATTTTTCTTATTGTCCTCAGCCCGATAGCCACGACTTAGCACAGTAGGATGGAGTCCTTTTTGTGTGAGTACATCACATATAAATCTCACCATTGGGGTTTTACCTGTACCACCAGCAGTAATATTCCCAACACTGATAACCGGAACGGTAACTTTAGTAACCCCGTTTCCCGCATCAAATCGAGCGTTTCGTATTGATACAGCCTTTTCGTAACCTTTACTTAGAAAGTCCAAGCTGGAACGAGCTATATCACCTAATATGGATTGATTCTCACCACTAACGATGGATTTAAATAATGCTTCCCCACTCATAGGTGACTCCTCCTATTATGTAACATCATAGATGAATCTAATAAATTATATCTAGCTTATGGAATAATATGGTGTTTTTCAAATAACTGACGTAACTCTTGTGTATTGCGTTGTGTAGCACCGCGATTTTCACGAATAATATCAAGACAGTTTTGCCCCATTTCCGTTGATAAATCCTTATCCTTACATAATCGCAATACCATATCAGTTAATTCTTTACCATTCTTCACCTGCTCACAAGCATGACGAGAATGTAATAAAGCGAAAATCTCTTTGAAATTAAACATATATGGTCCTACAAGAATTGGTTTACCATGTGCTGCCGGTTCGAGAATATTATGGCCCCCAGTTTTCACAAGAGAACCACCAACAAAAATAATATCCCCTAAGCTATATAAACGACCGAGTTCGCCAATAGTATCCAAAACAACTACAGGTATTCCTTCATGAACTGGCTCTGTCATATCACTACGACAAATAGCATTTAATTCATAACGCTTCGCTAGATTTTGAACATCATGACCGCGATATATCTCACGAGGCGCAATTAGTAAACGAGCTTGAGGGTATTCTTGTAATACTTGTTTAAAGGTCTCAAATATTGTTTCTTCCTCACCCTTATGTGTACTACCAGCAATAATTATAGGATGATTATTACCAAAGCCAAACTCTTCAAGAAGAGATTGTTTTTCTTCGTTTGATACAGTAGCGTACGTTTGGTCGTACTTCATATTCCCTGTTACAGTAATATCTGGTGTATGAGCTCCTAACACTTCAATATGTGCTGCATCAAACTTAGATTGCATACAAAAACGTTCAATAGAACGTAACATTTCTTTTGTGAACGCACTAATATATTTATAGCGTTTCATACTACGATCAGAAATCCGCCCATTAACCATCATAACAGGAATATCTTCTGATTGCGCAATGCGCAAGAAATTTGGCCAAATTTCTGTTTCTACAAGTAAGATAGTAATAGGTTTAATAATATGCAAAATCTTACGTGTCAAATAAGGCAAATCAAGAGGGAAGAAAATAATACCTTCTGCCTCCGGAATAATGCGATGTGCCATTGCATGACCTGTAGCAGTTACGACAGATACGACCACAACGGCTTCAGGAAATTCCTTTTTTACCTCTTTTACTAACGGACTAGTAGCTACAATTTCCCCTACAGAAGCAGCATGAATCCAAATAGCACGACGTCCTTCAATTTTCTTTAGTAATGAGGCTGGCATATAGCCTGCACTCTGTTTGATACGCTCATAAAATCCATCTTCAAAGGCGAGACGGTATAAAATAACCGGAATCAAGCCAATCCAATAAAATATGAGCAATACATTATATATCCAGTACATGGTTATCCTTTGTTGGAGAATTGAACGGAATAGAGATGATTGTACAATCCGCCATTAACAGCTAATAGCTCTTGGTGAGTCCCCTGCTCTACCAAGTGGCCTTGATTAAGTACAACAATTTGATGAGCATTTTGAACTGTGCTCAATCGATGGGCAATAACAAATGCAGTACGCCCTTTCATGAGGCGATCTAGTGCCTCTTGTACAAGTTTTTCACTCTCTGTATCTAATGCAGATGTGGCTTCATCCAAGATTAGAATACGAGGATCTTTTAAAATAGCACGTGCAATGGCTACCCGTTGACGTTGACCGCCAGATAAGGAGCTGCCTCGCTCACCTACAACTGTATCGAGACCATCAGGCATCTTTTCTACGAACTCAAGAACATTAGCAGCCTTAGCAGCTTCATATACCTCTTCATCAGTAGCATCTAATCGACCATACAAGATATTCTCTTTAATTGTGGCATTAAATAATACTGTTTCTTGTGGTACAAGTCCGATTTGCTCACGTAATGATTTAAATGTAACATCTTTTACATTATAACCATCAATGGTAAGAGCGCCACCCGTTACATCGTAGAAACGAGGTAACAAGTTAGCAAGAGTCGTTTTACCTGCTCCAGATGGACCAACAAGGGCTACACTTTCACCAGCCTTAACAGACAACGTGAAGTTTTCAAGCGCCGTTTTTTCACCATCATAAGAGAAGGAAACATCTTTGAATTCTACATCGCCTTTAATAGATGGCAACGTAATAGCATCAGCTTTTCTACAACATCAGTTTTGGTATCTAAGATTTCAAATACACGATCAGCTGCTGCTAAGGCTTTTTGAATGTTACCATACACTTGGCTCAAGCGTTTTACCGGGTTAGACAAGTTAATGGCATAAATCAAGAAAGCAATCAAAGAGCCTGCTGTAATGGTGCCTGTTACCACTGAATATCCGCCATACCAAAGGATGACTGCTACAGCAATCGCAGCAGAAAACTCGACCATTGGACTTAATAAGCTAGTCAACTTAGTAGCTTTAATAACAGCTTTAAAGTTGCGATCATTTTCATCTTCAAAACGCTTGCGTTCAAAATCTTCACGGGCGAAGGATTTCACAACACGAATTGCACTAATAACCTCTTGTAAAAGGGCTGTAATGTCAGCCACACGACCTTGTACATCATGACCTGCGACGCGAAGCTTTTTACCAAATACATTGATAATGACCAACACTACAGGAACCGTAATAAAGGTAACGAGTGTCAATTTCCAGTCAATGAGAAGCATAGACACGAGAGAACCTATCAGTGTTACAGATTCTGTAATAAAGGAAATTAAGTTATCCACTACAGCAGACTGAAGCGCAGCAACGTCATTTGTAAGATTACTCATGATAACGCCTGTTTTACGGCGGTCAAAATAAGATAAACTTAATTTTTGCAAGTGATTAAAAATAGCCTCACGGACATCGATGATGACACGTTGTCCAATGTAGGACATATTATAGGTTTGACCATAGGTAGCAAAGCCACGAATTAAGAATATAAGAATGATAGCCCCTACAATGAGGTTCAACATAAACATATTCTTTTCATCTAATACTTGGTCTACTACATTTTTAATTAACCAAGGAACTACCAAGTAGGCTGCAGCCGCAACAATCATGCAAAATACTGCAAAGATCATGCGTTTATAATAAGGCTTTACAAAATATAAGAGCCTAGAGTAACTATTCATTACATTTCTCCTTACCGAGATTATATACTAATTCCGCTACACGCTTTACGGCGCCTGGTTCACCTAATTTATGATGTACTTCACGCAATTCACTGCGCATAGCTTTATTTTTCTCAACATCAGTTAGAAGAGGTTCCACTAAAGATACAATAGCCTGTGGTGTAACAGAATCTTGTAATAATTCAGGCATTACCTCTTTACCAGCCACAATATTAGCCAATCCTACATGTGATACATTTACTACCATTTTTCCAATACCATAAGTAATTGGGGAGACACGGTACAGTAACACTGTCGGTAATTCCATCATTGCCGTTTCCAACGTAGCAGTTCCTGATGCGGCAAGGCACACATCACAAATCTGCATCAAGTCATACGTATGGTCTTCTGTAATCGTAACAGGCACCTTATGGGCATCGATAAAGGTTTCCAGCTCACTGCGATCGATGGTATGTGCTCGAGGTAAGAAGAATTGAATATCTTCATGGTTTGCCATCAATTGCTCACCACTTTTTAACATCGTATCAAGCAATGATAAAACCTCTTGCTTGCGACTGCCAGGCATGAGTAAAACCTTTTTAGCCTCTTTACGGGCTCCAAAGTATTCTTCAGCCTCATCTTTAGTCATTGTAGGATGTACGATATCCAATAAAGGATGCCCTACAAATTCTACATCGCATTTATATTTGCGATACGCTTCTGCTTCAAAAGGAAATATAGATGCTACCTTAGTGACATACTTGCGAATCGTATTGCCACGGCTACTATGCCATGCCCAAATTGTAGGGCAATGTAATATAGAACAGGAATCCCTAATTCATGAGCTACGGCTGCCAGCTTCATATTAAATCCAGGATAGTCTACACATACGAGAATATCTGGTTTTTCCTTCATCATGACGCGTTTTAAATATGTGCGAAGTTTAAAGAATTTTGGTAAGGATTTGACAATCTCTACAATCCCTATAACACCTAAATTTTTAATATCGTATACGATGCGAACACCAGCGTTCCATCAAGGTGCCACCCATACCAAACATATCGACCGAAGGATCTATTTCTTTTAGTGCATTTGCAACGCTGGCCGCATGAGTATCACCGGATGCTTCTCCGGCAGAAAACATGACTTTCATTATGCATCCTTTCTGGAATTCACAAATTCTTGGTCTACAGCACAGATCACAATACCATGGCGATTAGCCATATCAAGTACGTCTTCTTGCTGAACAAAAATAGTCTTTTATGCTTCAACAGCTAACACTTTACAGCCACTGTCAATCATAGACATTAATGTTTTAATCCCACAGCAGGTACATCAAAACGCACGTCTTGATTTGGCTTTTCTGTTTTAACTACAACTGCATCGCCACGACCTAACTCACCGCCACGCAAAATGCACTTATCAGTACCTTCAATAGCCTCGATAGCCATTGCCGCTTTGTGCTTAACAACAACGGTTTGTCCAATATCCAGGCCGCCCATTTGTTTCGCTAATTCAAAGCCAAAGCAAATATCCGCCCATTACTCATCAGTTGGTTGTGTTTTTGAAAGCACCCCCACCTTTGGCATAAATGGTTTTAGATATACAGTTTGATCTAAAACTTTAAACCCTTCTTTCAATTTCATCAACGATGGCAAGCATAATCGTGTCATCCTTGCGATTTTTCAAACGTTTAAGCACGCCTAATGTTTTCAAGTCTGGGAAAGCAAGGCCCTTAAAAAGAATTTCTTTAGTAACTTTGCCTAACATGGTTAACTCCACAACACCTTCATTTTTCAAGGTTTTGAAGATTTTACCTAGTTTAGCAACACTAATATCATAGAAAGCATCGGCCTCAGCCTTCAAAGCCGGGTCTACATCTGGAACCACGCCGATAACAACTACCTCGTGACCTAATACATGAGCGGCACGCATGAATTCTACAGGTAAAACTCCAATGCCTGCAATCAATCCTACCTTTGCCAAGACTATACCTCCTAGATGACCTACGGCCTATATATCAATTAGTAATTACAAATTTACAATAAATAATGCCTCAAAAAAGACATAATCATATACAATATATTGTACTATAAATAGCCACTTTTTACCATTAAAACACTATGTTTTATGCCTATTTCTTCATCATTTTAACAGAATTATTTTAATCCCAATTTTACAACTTAGGAACGTAAAATATATTCAGATATTTTTATCAAAATATTTAATATTAATGAACTACTATTATAAAATTCTTATCCAATTAAAAGCCTAAATTTTATAAATCATATAAAAATATTAATATTTATAGATTACACAAAAAGACCTCGTACATTGTACGAGGTCTTTTGAATTAGTCGCGACGTGTACGCATAATACCACGATCGGCATTGCGTAAGAAGCGTAATAAATTTTCAATTTCTACAGAAGAATCAAGCTGCATTTCCATTTCTTCAATAGCCTTAGATAAACTAAAACCAGAACGATAGATAATACGGAATGCTTGTTTCAAATCTCGGCGTACTTCTTCTGAAATACCTGCACGAGATAAACCAACAGAGTTAAGGCCGATAACACGCGCTGGTTGACCATCAGCAATAACGTATGGTGGAATATCTTGGACCACCTTAGCCATGCCACCAACCATAGCATTTCGACCAATCTTAACAAATTGATGAATACCTGCAAGGCCACCAATAACTACGCGATCTTCAACGATAGCGTGACCAGCTAAGCCTGCACAGTTACTCATAATTACATTATTGCCAACAATACAGTTATGAGCCACATGTGTACAGGCTTGAAGTAAACAATTATTGCCTACACGTGTTTCTTCACCTTCACCAGTAGCGCGGCTAATAGTGACAAATTCACGGATAACCGTTTCATCGCCAATATTACAATAGCTTTTTTCGCCTTTGAATTTTAAATCTTGCGGTTCCAACCCAATAGATGCGCTAGGGTAAATCTCACAACGCTTACCAATGGTTGTCCAACCACCAATTACAACATGTGCACCGATTTGTGTACCATCGCCAATTTCGACATGTTCGCCGATTATAGCGCCAGGACCTACGATTACATCTTTGCCCAATTTAGCATTTGGATGGACTATGGCTGTACTATGGATGTTGGATTCTGCATTTTCCATGCCTACAACTATCACTACAATCACTCCTCAATCATTATACAAGGGCAAACATGTATTCACCGCTAGCGCACAATTTGTCGCCAACATAGGCACGGCCTTCAACCTTACCCATTTTACCTTTGATTTTTACAATATCAACTTCCATACGCACTTGATCACCAGGTTTTACAGGATGACGGAAACGAACTTTATCAATACCTGTAAACATAGGTGTAAGACCGCGGTTTTCTTCAGGATATAACAAAGCAATACCACCAACTTGTGCAATAGCCTCAGTCAATAACACGCCTGGCATTACTGGATTACCTGGGAAGTGACCTTGGAAGAACAATTCGTTGAATGTAGCATTTTTAATGCCCACAGCGCGTTTCATAGGTTCTAACTCAACGATGCGATCTACCAAAAGCATAGGATAACGATGAGGTAAAATTTCTAAAATGTCTTCGTGATTAAGAATCATGGCTGTGTCTCCCTTATTTCTTCCATTATACTACGAGCCAATTTTGAGTTTAATTCATGACTCGATTTCATAGCAATTACATGACCTTCGATTCGTCCTAATAAGAATAAGTCGCCTACTACGTCTAATGCCTTATGACGAACTAATTCGTCATCAAAGCGAGGTACAGACAAACACTTCTCATCATCATAAACTAACGCATTATCTAAGGTACCACCTTTTGCAAGGCCCATAGCCTGTAATTGTTCTAATTCTTTCATAAATCCGATAGTTCTAGCAGCACTAATATGCTCTTTAAAGTATTCTGGTGAAACCTCAAAATCGCAATTTTGCGTACCAAGTAACGGATGACTGTTAACCGATGTAAATGTAATGCGATAGCCATCGTATGGCAAAATAACTATAAAACGATCACCATCATAAATAGTATGAGAGCGAGTTATTTTATATACATGACGTGGTGCTGTTTGTTCTTGAATGCCAGCCTCTTCTATAAGGCCTACAAAAATAGCACTACTACCATCACCTACAGCAGGTTCAGGAGAATCCATCTCGATATAACAGTTATCAATATTCATAGCACTGAACGCAGCCATAACATGTTCTACAGTGAAAACCTTCGCTTCACCATTTTCCAATGTAGTAGCGCGCATAGTGTTCGTCACATTATCAATGTGCTCGCACAGAAGGATGACCTTCAATGTCCGTGCGGATAAACACAATTCCTGTATTTTCAGGTGCAGGTTTAAAAACCATATTCACTGGTTCACCGCTATGAAGGCCAATCCCTTGATATGAAATAGCCTGTTTAATTGTTTGTTGTGGCTTACTCATAAGAAAGTCCTTTCATAATCTGAATTCACGTTTACTATACACCAATATGTATTATACCCTATTTGCATAGGTGATACAAGAAATTTACCATATATTCAATGATTTTGAAAGCATTTTTCACATAATTAACTTTATATAAATTTAATTATAGTTAGTACTTTATACACTGCAAAATAAAAAGAGACTTTACTATGCTTTATTCATGCGGCATCTAAATCGACACTGTACAAATATACATGTAAAATCTCTTTATATTTAATAATTAGTGATATACATCTGGCGGAGTTTCAATCTGCTCGCCATAGAAACGACGTGTCCACTTCCAACGGTTATGAAGCCAGAACCAATCTTCAGGATATCTTCTAATATAATCTTCAATAAACTCATTTAAAAGCGTTGTTGTTACCGCTATATCACGTTTTTTATCATCTGTACGCTCCACATAAATTGGTGGATGCACTTCAATCTCATGCTTCTCAGAAAATGGACTATAATGTATTGTCACAAAAATGATAGGTACATCTTGCATACGAGCCAGTACAGCTGGACCAGCAGCCGTCAATGTTTCATAACCAAAGAATGGTACAAGAACACCATCATCACCAGGATCCTGATCCATAATAAGGCCTAAAAAAGCACCTTTTTTTAGCTCATTGATCATTTCCCGCACACCAGTTTTATAAGTCACATGTTGGTGCATAATCTGACGATATTCATTGATAAACTTATCGGCATCACCATTCTGTTTCATGGCCACAGAAATCAACGGATACCCTTCCGAAGCAAGAACCCCCCCAAGGAGTTCCCAATTGCCACTGTGAACAGCCGCCAAGATTGCGCCTCGACCATTTTCTAAAGCATCATCTAAGTACTCTTTGTTAATAAACTCTACCATGTCTTTGTATGCACCATCCTTAATTTCAGGATAGCGTAATACATCAATAATCATACGACCAAAGCGTGTAGTACTAGCTTTCGCAATACGTCGAGCTTCCTTGGGGTCATCGGTAATATTACAGAATAGAATTTGGCCTATCGCTAGGCGCTTGCGTTTAGGCGGCACTGCTAGCCACGCAATTTCACCAAGCAATGTACCAATAGCATATTGCAAACCTTTAGGTAATAAGCAAATAAAGGCACTAAAGATTTTCATAAACCTATACATGGATTATTAGCTCTCCTTCAGCTGTGCTTTCAAAGCGTCAATTTCTTTTTGTAGTTGTTTTACTGTTTTAACCATATCCGGCAAACGGTTTTCATAAGCTGCCAATTTTAACCATTCTTTATGTGGTCTCATAGGATAGCCCGCCATAATAGAATTAGATGGTACATTACCTGTAATACCAGTCTTTCCAGCAAATTGTACATTATCTCCAATTGTGATATGTCCAGTACAACCAGTTTGGCCTGCAAAGATTACATGATTACCACATTTAGTACTACCTGCAATACCAACTTGAGCAATCAAGAAGCAATCTTCACCAATTTCCACATTGTGACCAAGGTGTACAAGGTTATCGATTTTTGTACCACGACGAACTAATGTAGATCCCATTGTAGCATTATCAATTGTTGTACAAGAGCCAACCTCAACATCATCTTCAAGAATAACATTTCCAACTTGTGGAATATGTGTATGTACGCCATTCTCTGTAGCAAAACCGAAGCCTTCGCCACCAATTACTGCTTTAGCACGCAATACAACGCGTTTACCTAAAATACAGTTTTCATGAACAATAGCGCCTGCATAAATATCAGAATCTTCGCCAATACGTGCATTATGACCAATATAAACATATGGGCGAATTGTTACATTATCTTCAATGACTGCATTATCATTAATAACACAATAGGCACCAATAGAAACATTTTTTCCAATCGTTACATTTTCGCCAATAATAGCAGTGCTATGCACTTCTCTAGGAACAACAACAGGTGGATGGAAGAGTTCTAACACTTGTGCAAATGCTGCTTTTGCATTATCAACTACAATTTGAGCCATCGGTGCATCTGTCACTTCAGATTCAACGATCACAGCACCCGCTTGGCATAATGCAATATGTTCAACATATTCACCTATCGCAAAAGTTATGGATTGTTTTACGGCTTGTTCAAAGCTACGTGTCTCAGTAATAACAATAGATGTATCGCCTATAACACGACCACCTACTAATGTTGCGAGTTCCTGTAAAGTTTTTTCCAAGGTAAACTCCTCCCCCTGTAATAATCTTTAATTATTGTGCACTTTCCTCAGTATTAACTGCTGTAGTTTGACCTGCTTGTTGAGCATTTTGTTGTGCATCTTGTTGCTCTTGTGCTTTAGCTGCATTTTCAGCTTCTTTAATTTGGTCATCAGAAGCTTTGCCCATCTTCGCAATCAAATCATCAGTCACATCAGATCCACCACCAACAACAGCACCTTTTCGATAACAACATCAAGTTTTTCTCTTTTACAAGTTCACCAACTTTTTGTTCTTGATATTGACGATATTCTTGTGCTTTTGCATTGGCAAAGGCGTTTAACTCTTGATTAGCTTGATTAAATACATTTTGTTTAGATGCTTCATCAGCGGCTGCAATTTTAGCATCCAACTCAGCTTTCTTAGCATTGATTTCTTTAGTGATTTCAATACCTTTTTCAGTGCTGTTTGCTACTTTCACGCTATCAACGTAACCAACATTATTAGAACCACAACCACCTAAGATAGCCATAGAAGCTACTAAAGATGCACCTAATACTAAAGATTTAATACGTTTATTCATAATATAACTCCTTATTGAACTCGATAGGACGCCTTCACTGCATCAGTAATATCAAGCCCCTTAATATTACCACCATCGTCGATGATGACTAAATCCAAATGTTGTTCCTCTGCAATAATTGCTACGCGCATACGAACATCTTCTAAAATGGCTTCATGAAGTGCACTTACTTCAGCTTCCTTATCTGAAAGCTTTTTAGCCCAAGAATCATTCCAGTCCTGTGCAATAGGTAAGTTATTATTAGCAATAATAGATTGTGCTTGTTGTTGTACCATAGTATCCCGTTTTGCAGCCAACTCCTTTTGTAAAGATGCTGCATATTGGTTAAGCTCTTCTTGCCCTTTTTGTTGCATAGGAGCAAGTTCTGCTTGTACTTTAGCCTTAATAGAGTCCACATCTAGATTAGATGGTTTTCTCTTAGCTAATAACTCCTTCAATCGTTCCTCTTTCTTAGCCTTCTCTGCCATAGCTGCTTCTTTTTGTGCATCATTAATGTATACACGAGCATCATAAGCATAAAGATCTAACTGTAGATTAACGATTTCTAAATCATATTCATTAGAGCTAACTTTTAACTCAGCCAAATATTTTTGCATAAGTTCGTTCCGCTTTGCATTTAATTGCTGATTCAATTCATTTTCTTTTGTTGCAATACGAGTTTGTAATTCCACCGTAAGAGCATCTGACAAGGTTGAATCTAATGCAAGAGATTTCAACTGTTCCTCTTGTGTCTCTGACTTGGCATTTAGAGCTTGTTGTTCAAGTTCATACTGACGTTGTAAAAGGTCCAATTCATTTTTAGCTTGTTTATAATCCTCATAAGAAGGATTAAACTCTAATACATCATCAATACGTACAACACCTATTGATACCCCATCAGGACTCTGCTGACGATTCGTCACAAATCCATAGGCCCAAACCATAGCACATAATGCAACAACGAGAAATATGGCAAATCCGATATATCGTTTATTCCCGTTCATTGTCGTTCCCTTACATAGAACTACAGTTTATTTTTTCGCATCATTAGCTAATTTTTCAATACTTGATCTGTAATATCTACACCACCATATAATACAGTGTCTTTAGTCATTACAACGCTAAGGCCTTTTGCATCACCCACAGCTTTTGCTGCTTCCATCGCTTTATCTTGAACGGATTTAGCAATTTCTTGATCTTTTTTTGCTAAGTTTTGACGTGCTTCTTCAGCTAATTTTTGTTTAGTCGCATCATCTTGTGCTGCATCAATTTTTGCTTGTGTTTCTTGTTGTAATTGGCTTTGATAGCTCATATATTCTTGAGCTGCAGAGATATAAATTGGATTATCTTGAGACATCATACGAGATGTATCGATAACACCAATTGTGCTGTTACCACTACTACCAGTTGGTGTAGCCATTTGAGTGTAAGCTAATGCACCAATACCGATAATAAAAATAGCAGCAATGACGATGGAGAAAATTTTCACATTCGCCTTGTTGTTCATCATTCGCATCATAATAGAGTGCCCTCATTTCTTTAAATTACTACATCAAAGGATGCCATATAGAGATATTGGTGAAAGCCTCTTTAGAAAAGAGGCTTTCACCATATACATTTACCATATTAGAATTGTGTGCCGAAGCTGAAGTGGAATTTATTTTTGTGTTTACCCACGCCATAATCAAGTTTAACTGGACCAATTGGTGTAGTAATACGAACACCAGCACCAACGCCATAGTTGAATGTTTTCTTGCTGTTGTACCATGTAACATTTGGAGCATCCCATGCATCACCAATATCAGTGAACAATACGCCACTAACCTTTTTAACGATTGGGAAGCGGAATTCCAATGTAGCATTGTACATATACTTACCACGGAATTGATCATCTTCGTAACCACGTAAGGAATCAGCACCGCCCAATGTGAATAATTGGCTATAAGGAGCATCACCTTGGATAAAGCCACCACGTGCACGGAATGCCAATACATTCTTAGCACCTAGTTTTTTATACATACGTGCTTCAGCTGTGAATTTATAGAAGTCGAAGTCACCACCTAAACCATGACCAGCCCATTGTGCTGTATAGGAAATACGACGACCACGTGTTGGATCATAGATATTGTCACGGGAATCGTATACTTTTTGCCATGTAATGGAATTAATACGGCCAAAGTTATTTTTCACATAATTATTAGACGCAAAATTCCAACTACCACCAGTACTTGGATTAGTATTATTCCAATCATTGCCACTACCAGTTGTATTGGAGATAGCATCAGTATCATAACGATAACCAGAGCTATCATCGCTATCCCACTTATAAGTGTCTTTACGAGATTCCAATGTCAAGTAGTCACGTGTATATTCCCCAGTTTGACGACCGAAGGAAATGTTGAAACCACGGGATTTCTTGTTATATTCAGCTACTTCATTACCATCTTCGTTATAATCTGTGTATTCATCTTCACGGTTGAAGAAGGAGAAGCCAAGAGATGTACCTTTGCTATCAATCCAAGGTTTCAAGTAAGAGATTTGGTAGTTTTTATATTTTTTCTTACCACCGATTTCCCAGTGAACTTTAAATTTATCACCAGTACCACGGAAGTTATCTTCACCAAATTCAATGATACCCATCAAACCATCAGATTTGGAGTAACCTGCACCTAATGTAATAGTACCTGTTTTATGTTCCAAAACATCGATTTCAATGATTACATTATTAGGATCTTGATCGCCAGGCAACATGCGAACATTTACATCATCAAAGAAGCCTAGGTTGTATACGCGTTCTACAGAACGGCGTACCAAGAATTTATTGAAAGGTTTACCTTTCTTTTGAACGAATTCACGAGTAATAACTTTATCGCGTGTTTTCTTGTTACCAGCAGGAATAATATCCTCTACAATGCCTTCCACGATATGTACATGAAGCACGCCTTGATCATCTACGCGAATACCATCAACGTGTGCCAACATGTAGCCATCACGAGCATATGCTGCATTGATACCTTGAACCTTTTGGCCTACATATACAGAGTTAAGAACTTGACCTGGTTGAATGTCCATGAATTTAGTCAATACTTCAGAAGTATAAACTGTATTACCTTCGAAAGCCACGCCAGTAGTAATCGGATTTACTGTAACAGCAAAGTCCAATTTAACGCCTTCAGGTACTGTAGTAAATACAGGGTTTACTTCAGAGAAGTAACCAGTATTACCAAGGTTAGTTACGTCTTTGAATACACCATCAACAGATACAGCATCGCCGATTTTTTCTGTCAAGATAGGCAATAATTGTGCTTGTTGTTCAGCTGTTACACCAGAAATAGATAAACCAGTAATCAATTTACCTACATATGGATTAATAGTCTCAGCATTAGCAGATGTAACATATTGAGCTTCTACAGTTGTAACAGCTTGAGTTTGGCCATTTTCAGCAGCCTTATCAAGGTCAGTACCACCAGTAGTTTTAGACACCATTTTTACTTGTTTGTCATCTGTTTTCAAAGCAGCATTATTGACTGTAACAGTTCCGTCAGAACCTTTAACTACAGTACCATCGCTAGATACAGTTGTATCACCACGAGCTGCTAAGATAGCTGCATCAGTTTCATCTTGTGTTGTTGCAGGTGTCGCTGCATCAGCATTGTAAACAGCTTGTGTAGTAGTAGCATCATTAGTAGTTGCTGCACTAGTTGTTGTTGTGTTATTTAAATCTGGAGTATAGCCAACTTGTACCTCTGCAGCAAATACACTGCCTGTCCCCATGACAGCAGTCAACACAGATGCTGCAAGCATACTTTTATAGGCTTTTGGTTTAAACATAAATTCCTCCTAGAACTCATCCCCATAAAAAGTTTACATCTTGTTTTATAAAGACTAATAAATCTTTATTATTATAGCATAAAATACTGGGAATGAGTACTATATTAAACAAATTTTATGAAATTAATATGACTAGAATGTGCATACCCATGGGATTTGCACACTCTAGTCATAAACTTAAAAGCTTCTTGTCCAACGACCCCCTATATAATTGTTTCCTTGCGATGTATGCCATGCAGTAAACTTGAGGTTTCGTTTTACAGAATACTCTACACCATATTTATTTTGTTTATTATTGATACCTTGAGAATAAGTAAGCATTACCTTTGGCACAATATACTTGCCAATTTCAATATTGTAATTACCTGCCGTTGCCCTATTAGTTGGTTCATCAGGATCAATGGAACCTGTCGTAATATTAATCCGATCTAAACCTAATGTATTTTGCAATGCATCTTGCACATAGCCAAAGGCAAACATTTGTAAGCCTGCTGTAGCAACAGCATTTACATCTTCATTTGTCAATGTACTACTATTAGAATCTGCACCACGACCAAAGGTTAGCATGGAAATAATTTGCTTTCTAGACAAGCTAGGATTAGACGACAAAGTAAGATCCATATGGTCTACAGTCCCTTTTACACCAAGCATAATATTGTAGTTACTTACATTCGTTTCAGCCTCTAATTGTAAGTTTGGTAAATAAGAGCCACTTACAAAGTGTGCATTCCCCTTCGTAATATTAAATACATGACTTAAGTATTTAAATGTACCAGATTTAACATCAAACTGGCCACTAGCTGTTGGATTTTGTAACGTTCCGCCAAAGTGAACATCACCACCAATGAACATATTATACAAAGTACGATCATATAGGCGTACACCCTTGCCAGCATGGATGGTAACATCTACCCCCATATTGGTACTACTTTCACTAGATTGTAAGGAAAGCGGAATCTTGAATTGGATATTTTCCAAGTCCAAATTACCTATCAATGTAGGTAACCCATCGCGTTCAGCAATATAAAGCTCCCCATTCAATGGGCCCCTAATATATTCACTACGAACATCGAGTCCATCAAGTTGAACAGCAGCCTTATAATTTGTAAGCTCATGACCAGACCAATTTACCTTAGCAGCTAAACCGGCTGAACCTTTCCCCATATTAATGCGGGATTGGAAATCACCTTGCTGTCCTGAGAAGATTAAATCCCCATCAATCCCTGTAATTTCATTATCTACATTAGCCAGCTTCATAGTGCCATTACGTACAGAAACCGTACCATATGCTTCTGGTTGATCTATAGTACCAGTAAGTCTGATTACCCCTTTTAACGGACCTGTTGCCTCCTTAACACTAGTAGTAACAAGAGGAATAACAGCCATATCAGCTTCGTTAAAATCGATAGTTACGTCCATAGATTTAGCATTACTAGCTTCTATGTAACCAGAGGTATAAAGTGCAGCCAATGGAATCTTGCCATAAATGCTAAGCTTATAGCCCCCTTTTGCACCTTGAATACGCTGAATCTGAATAACATGATCTTGCATAGTAGCCAACACAAACCCTTCATCAATGCCAATTCCATTGAAAGAGCCAGATTCTACTGCACCAGAGAGTTCAACCTTAGGGTTTTTAGTTTTTCCCGTAACATTCACAACACCAGTTACCCAACCTGTAGCTTGAATATCCTTACCCACAAGTGGTAAGAATGGTACTATGTCAACATCTTTTAAAGCGACTTGTAAGTCAGCTTCGCCATCTAGATCCAATGTACCGCCCATGGCAATGAGACCTTCATCAACAGGTAGTTTTAAGGTCGTAATTTTAAACTTTCGATTAGCTAAGCTAGCATCAATCGTTGCATCACCGACAACCTTGTTATCAATACTAACTTCATTAATTTTACCGTCAACAGTAACACTTGGATTATCCTTTGTGCCACCAATCTCAACAGAACCGTTTAATTTACCATCAAGATGCTCATTTTCACGATCTAACAGTGCTAATAGATTCTTGACACTACCATTAGTAACATCTAAAACACCAAATAGCTGTTGACTATCGTCGAGCTTCATGCCGCCTTTAGCAACATAACGACCACCATTTGATTCAGCAAAAGAAAAGTCTTGTACATTTACGACGGATTTATCTGCATACACGTGGCCATGAATATCAGTCAATAATTGGCCATTGATGGATAAAGCATCAGATAAAACATATCCATTAAACTGAGGATTATCCATAGACCCTGTTATAATACCACGGCCATCTAATAAACCATCTACCTTATAGTCAGTATTGATGAGCAGTCTACCCATATCGATTTTCTTACCTTCAAAATCAATATTAATAGCATCTTTCGATACTGTGCCACCACCTGTAATAGTTGCACCATAACCTTCGATATCAAAACGATATAACTCTAATGTTTCATTTTTATAGTTGTATTTGGCAAAAGCATTAGTAATAAGCTTGCCATAGGCAGATCCATCCCATAAGTGAGCTCGTCCTTCTACAATAGGATTAGCCGCAGTCCCTGTTATATGGTTTTCGGTTTCAAACCATCCTGTAATAGGAATGTCAGTTACAGGACGAATTAAATTTTCAATACGCACTGCACGAGCTTTAGCATTTAAATCTAATGCATCAGTATTGATATTATACCAACCTGTAATATCATAACCGCCACTACCGTCACCAATATGACCATTGGTAATTGTTAGAACATGATTGTCTAAAGTAATATCGCTATGAATATCATTAAAATGGGCACCCTTATAAAGAACCTCTTGTCCCCATACAGTACCAATTACATTAGGGTTATCTAAAGCCCCTTTTACATTAATAGACGTGCTAAGTGTGCCAGCTACATCTTCACCTATGATTGGACTAAGTGATGTCAACGGCAAGGCATTACCAGAAACTGTGGCATCCACTTGACCGTTTTGAATCGAACCATATCCACTAAAGGAGCCAGTACACATATTACCAACCATAATTATGTTGGTAAGATTATCACTATGAGTTAAATCTGCTTTTACAGAGTCAAGGATGACACCACGCACACCAATGTCATGACCTTGAACAGCACCAACCAAATCTGTAAGTTGATTATTCTTCCCTAAAGCGTGGATTTCTCCATCAACTATCCCTGTAATAGGCATCGTCAAATCTTGTGTGAAAGTATCCAATGATAAGTTATGAACATTAGCAACAGCGTCAAAATCACCTGTATCTACGACGTATTGACCTTTAACTTTAGTATTGCCAGCGCCAATAGATAATTGAGCATCATCGATGCGAACTAATCCATTATCGTATACTACATTTCCCTGCACGCGGTCCACATGGTACCCTTTATAAGAAATACCATCGCTGCCTATGGTTGCATCGACCCGAGGCGCTACAGTAGTGCCGCCAATATGAGCACGACCACCGACAATGCCAGTAACCCCCACATCGGTAATGGCTTCTAGATTTACCTTATCTGCTACAACATTAAGGTTTAGATATTCTTCGTCTTTCCCCAAGGTAACGAGGCCATTAATCTTCGCTACTTGATCATTGATACGCCAAGAGCTATGACTAATAACAATTTGGTCATGATTGAGCATAATACGACCTTCACCATCAGTAATAGTATACATCGTATTACCCCGCTTATAAGTACCCGATAAGCCTTTAAAGCCTACATTGCCACTCATAACATATTGGCCATCTTCACTTTTAATATTGAGATGTAAATCTTGTAACTTCCTCCGATACAACTAAATCCTTACGTAACGGAACAAAGCTCATAATGCCAGTCGTATCAATTTCATTGGCTTGTACAAACACATCAAAATTAGACACATCATCCATGTCTATATTGCCATTTACAAGAACAGAGGAACCATCTATATCAGCCGTAAAAGCCCCTTTAGACATACCACTCATATTAAGTGCAACAGTACCATCAAGCTTTTCAACATTTCGTTTTATTCCATCTTTAGTACGTAACGCTACATGACCATTATTTATGGTAATATCACCATCAAAACTGCCAGACTTATTTGGATTAGATGGTTTTACCAACTTTTCTACACTCCAAGATCCATCGACCAATTGCCATATATGGAGATCAGGAGACTCCACGGTAACACTAGATATAGCCGTTGCCCCTGATGTATTACCACCAATTATGCTTGGCAATGCAGATAGTTTAACCCCCACTGCTACATCTTGTGCAGTACCTACTAAGTGTCCATCCCGATCTTTAATCACCACATCTGATAAAACTACATCACCATTCCAATTGATACGAAGAGAATCATAGTCCACAGATCCGTTTATGGCATTATTTACTTGTTCTTTAACCATAGGTGCTACATAGGTCTGAGCTATAGGGTTTATACTAGCACCCACTGCAGATAAGCCTAAAATCGCCGCTCCTATGAGACACCACTTTTTACGGGTCATAATGATCTCCCATACACATTATGAATAATATAAATATATATACTAATCTTACCACACACACAGTAATAACTATAGTATTTTAAGGGTAAATTTTATAAAACTAATATATTTTTTTACTAATCATTTTCTGCAATAACTACAGATAAAATTATTTTAAACATTACCATAACATAAAAATGAAAATATACAATGAATCTACGCTTTATAAATCTATAACAAAAAAAGACGACCGAAGTCGTCTTTTTTAGTATCCAATTATTGATTACCACCAAGTTGTGCTAGTTGTTCAGCTGCACCACTGTTTGCAATAATTTCTGCGCCTTGTCCAACTGGAGTATTCAATGGAACACCTGTCAATTGTTCAAGAGCTGCAATGCTAATATTGTAATTATAAAGAGCTTGTACATAGTTATTACGAGCATCTGTTAATTTAGTTTCCGCATCGAGTACATCAAGGTTTGTAACCCCTGCGCGATAGCGAAGTGTAGCAATGCGGAAGCTTTCTTGACCTTGAGCAACTGCAGTTTGAGTGCTTTGGATTGTTTGCTCTGCAGACCGCAAGTTCAAGTATGCTTTTTGTACTGCTAATAATACAGCATCAACAGTAGCTAAATTAGCTTCTTTCGCTTGTTCAAGTTGAGCATTAGCTTTTTTAATGGCATTTTGCGTAGCACCGCCATCCCATAAGCTCCAAGATGCAGTAGCACCTACGCTCCAAGATTTAGTACTTGTTCCAAAGTACCCATCTAGATCTGCATAGCCACGACCTGCTTTTACAGCTACAGTTGGTAAATAACCAGATTTAGCAGATTTTACAGCTTCTTCTGCAGATTTTACATCAAGTGCAGATTTAACAAGGGCTGAACGGTGAAGTAAAGCATATGCCTTAGCTTGTTCTAATGTAACATTGTAAGGTTTATATTGTAAGTCATGTTCTGCTGTGTTAATAGCCGTTTGTACAGGGTATGCAATGACTTGATTTAAACTTGCTTCTGCTAAATTTGCAACATTTTGAGCTTTAACAAGGTTCGTTTCAGAGTCAGCAAGATTTGTTTTAGCAGCCAATACATCAGAACTAGCTACCAAGCCAACATTATATTGAGCTTGCACATTTGTTACATGACCTTGGTAATCTTTAACAGCTTGTTGAGCTACATCAACAAGATTACGGTTCATGATCAATGTGTAATAGCCACTAATAGCATCGTATTTTGCTTGTTGCAATGCTTCTTCATAGCTAGCGCCAGTACCTTCACGGGTATAACGTGCAGAATCAATACTTGCATCAAGTTGAGGATTAAATACAGGAGCACTAATGGAGAAGTTATGGCTACCGGATTTACCACGTCCAGTATCACCGCCTGTTTTTTGAGCAGACCACCCATAGCTAACACTAGGGTTCTTAGCTGCTGCTACTTGACTAACTGCAGATTTAGCAGCTTCATAACCCCATTTAGTTTGTTTTGCAGTACGGTTATTCGCCAATGCCAAATCTATAGTACGAGACTCATCGAGGTCCAATTTGCTCTCATATGTTTTGCTATCTTGAACAGATTTTTCAGCTAATTGCTTTTGTGTTAATTGAATAGCTTCTTTTTGATATTTGCTTAATTGGTCTCCATTATTAACGGAAGTTGTAACTACATCAGCAGCCATTGCACCTGTAGTAACCAAGGAGAGCATTACACCCAAGGATAAAACCTTTTTATTCATAACATGTACCTCCATACTCACCTAAAGTGAATGTATTAGTCTTTAAAATACTTGTTTGATACCAAAGTAGGTACCGCCATTCGTGGAACCGAACGGTCTGGTCATTTGAATAACCCCATAAGTATCTTTATGTAAACGTATATCACTACGAATACGATATTTACGATGATTAATATCATACATAGCAGCAGACAAGGATACAGGACCACGTAAATTATAATCTACGCCCACGCCCAATTCACTTTCAAAAATACCACCACGTACTAACCATTTCGGACTAACAAATTTTCCTGCATTTAAATCGAATTTTGTATCATCCCCAATATTGGATAGGCCAATTTCTGCCATACCTTTATCGTTAAATGCACGAAGTCGACTATTGATGCGGAATTCATTATCTGTTGTGTTATACAACAAATCTACAGATGGTTCAACCTTAGGGGAAGACTTTTTTTCAGTTGTGCCAACCTCTACAATATTTCCATTTGTATCAGTTTGATACGCCTTACCACCCATCAATTTATTGATACGAGCAGAAATTTGTGCCGTATTATGTAATGTTTCCTTAATATTTTCTTGTGCTTTAGGATCTGTTACCGTAGACTCCATAGAACGAGCCATATTATCTACACGATCCGTAGTTTGTTTTAAGTTAGTCAAAATCGCACGCATATCATTACCTGCATTACCATCTGCATTAAATTGCTGTGCCGCTTGATTTAGCTGTGCAGTTACATCAGCCATATTTTGTGTAATCGCTACTGCATTATCAGCCATTGTCGCTGTAGATTGCAAGGAATGCTTAGTGCATTTTGCGTTGCAGGATCACCAATAATATTATTGATAGACTGCAACATTTTTTCGGTGCCATCCATTAATTTCTGAGCGCTTTGCATAGCTTTTTCCATAGCATCTGCACCTTCGCCCTTAACGGAATCACCATCTTGTAAATATACTGTAGAATGACCAGGTGAAATTTGGATAAATTTATCGCCTAAGAAACCATCTGACCCTAAAGTAAATATAGAATCACTTGGGATTTGTGTTTTTTCATCAAGCTTCATTTTTACTACCACACCATGCGGTGTAATCTCAATATCAGAGACATTACCGATAGCTACACCAGAGTATTTAACTTGATTGCCATTTTTTAGACCATTAACTTGAGCAAAATCACCAGTAATTGTCATTTGCGGCTTAGCCCATATATCAATGCGGCCTACAAACAGTATGCCCGCAATAAATAATGCTATGCCTATTATCGTGAAAGCCCCTACCTTGGCCTCCGTCGTCCACTTCATTATACTTCTCCCATCACAGATACGTTAATTGGTTCTGCTTCACCATGAATAAACTGTTGTACCTTTTTATTTGTAGAATTCTTAAAGTCTATTGTATCAGAAATTTCCACAAATTTCCCCTTATCAAGTAAAGCTATGCGATCAGCCACGTAAAACGCGGATTGCATATCATGTGTTACTACGATAGAAGTACAACCAAGCCGTTGTTGCATCCCCTTAATTAGCATACTAATCGTACCGGATGTAATAGGATCCAAGCCGGATGAAGGTTCATCATAGAGAATTAAGCTTGGATCTAGCGCTATGGCGCGAGCTAAGCTAACGCGCTTTTTCATACCGCCAGACAATTCGTTAGGCATATAGGATTCATACCCTTTCAAACCGACCCAATCTAGTCGCTCTGCTACAATGCGTCGTATCTCATCGTCGCCTAAGTCCGTATGCTGACGCAAACCAAAGGCCACGTTTTCGCCAACCGACATAGAATCAAACAGAGCAGAGTATTGGAATACCATCCCCATTTTTCTTCGTACTGTATTAAATTCATCTTCAGATAATGTCGTAATATCTGTGCCATCCACAATAATCTGTCCCGATGTAGGGCGTTGCAAGCCAATTAATAATCGAAGCAATGTACTTTTACCACTACCACTACCGCCTAATATGACTAACGTCTCCCCATCATTAATGGTAAGATTAATGGAGTCTAAAATCACACGTGACTCATAGGCAACTACAACATCGCGTAGTTCTATCATAAATCCCTCTAGCGTATCTACTAATATAACAAAGTAGACAAAAAGTAATTTAATACAAATACTAAAATAATACTAGTTACTACAGAACTAGTTGTGGAGAAGCCTACGGCTTCTGCGCCCATTTTAGTTTCCATCCCCTTATAGGAGCCTACCAATGCAATAACAGCACCAAACACACTGGACTTAACTAGGCCTAATGTGAAGTCTGAAATGGTAGAAAACATTTGAATAGAATCTAAATAGGTACTTGGCGCTAAACCCTTAATTGCAGTAGCCACAAAGTAACCACCTGCAATGCCAATTACTACACCATAAAATGCCAATATAGGTACCATAATCATACATGCTACTACACGAGGTACCACAAGATAACCTATAGGGTCGACAGCCATAACACGAAGCGCATCGATTTGTTCGGTTACCTTCATTGTACCAATTTCAGCCGTGATAGCAGCACCAACACGGCCAGCTAATACTACACCTACCAAGATAGGGCCTAACTCACGCCCCATAGCTACAGCCATAAGGCCACCTACTGTACTTTGAGCACCATAGGTAATTAGTACATCTGTAATCTGTAAGGTCATAACGGCACCAGCAAAGAGTAGAGTTAAGCTAATAATCGGCAATGAATCTACACCTAGGTGAGCCATCTGCTGGAATACATGCCACAGATTAATCATTTTCAGTTGTCTTATTGTTTGCCACACTAATAATGTAGCACTACCCATCTGTGATAGGCCGTTCATTACAGTACGTCCTATCGATTCTAGCCAACTCAACAGTCTATCCCTTTCCCTTACAGTTTCAACTTATTCAGCTGCATTAGTATCATTTACTTTAGATTCATCCTTTTTATCAGGCGTTTTTTGGTCTTGTTTATCAGATTTTTTCACATCTTGTTTATCAGACTTTTTCACATCTTTTTTACTGGATTTATCCTTTTTGGATTGGTCTTCCAATTCTAATTTATGTTCCATCTTGCTTTGATTTTTAACTTCTTTTACGCGTTTAGCTAATGCTTTATCGCGATCGGCTGGTTTCATAACATGAATTGTAAATTGACCATCACCTTGAACGATGTATTCCGTATCAATAGCAGTCTTTTCGATTTGATTGTCATCATCCTTATTGGAACCCAAATCTTCTTGGCCAATTTTTTTCTTTACATCCCCTGGCATAGGTTTTGATTCCACATCTTTAAGTTTCGCTTTTTTAACAGATTTGGAACCATCTTCATCAACAAGGCTAATGCCATCTTCTAAAAACTCTACAACGATTTGATTATTCGTATCAGTCTTTTGAATTTCATCATAAAGTTCATTAAAATCTTTATGAACTTTTAAGCGACGTAAAATTTCATCAGTTAAATTATATTTTTGCTTTTCTAATACATAAGGTAATGGGATTTCACCGCCCCCACGTACCTCTAAGGTATACTTACCAACAGCTTGATCCTCAGGAACCTTAAAGAAGATTTGTTTAACAACCTTCTCACCACGGAACGGCTCCAACGTTACATCTACAACGATTGTATCACCAGGGGAAACAATGGTTGAAGACGCAGAGGCATCAACAAGCTTAGCTGTTTTCTTATCTTGTGTTACTTCAGTTTCTACAGAGATATCAGAAATTTCATAATTAATGAATCGGTTATTCATAAGAACGTCGATAACATTATAGAACTCATCAACAGCCTTCTCAGAGATAGAGTCAGAGCTATAGAACATATTAGTTCGTGTCAACGGTTTATGCTCTTTACCTCTTGGAGTAATAGTATAAGAAATTGTAGCTGTACCAGCGCCACTACGATCTAATGTTTTATTCAACATATTATATAGAGATGTAGCCGCTAAGGTCGGTGTCATTTCACCATCTTCAATGACCTTAACAGAGCTAGTTTTATCACGCCCCATATCAAGGTCTTTCAAATGGAATCGCATAGGAATCCCTGGAGAAATCACACCAGAAACACCTGCAATACCAGCACCTCTATCTTCAGTTACAGAGCCAACTTCCTTGCCCATAGAGCCCAATTTGAAAGCAGCATTATAACTTTTAACTACTGTAAAGATGCTTGCATTATGCATGAAGTAGTTTGAGGAGCCATGTTTTAAGAACGGATGACCAAAGGCAACAATCTTTTCACCATCTACATAGGTAACAGTACCAATAGCCCCCAGTTTTAGGTCACCATCAACTAGTAATGCTGCTACAGAACCACCGGCTTCTAGAGGTTTAGCAATTTCATCACCACTAGCACTTGCCGTATCATATGTTTCATATTTATATTGTGGCAACTTGGATTTAAAGTAATCCATGGATGCTGCATCAAAGCCATAAGCCATAAGTGGCGTGCCAAGAGGGATTAACTGTTTATCATCCCATGGTTTAGATAGGTTCTTCTCATATGGAATATTCCATAATTTCACCATATCCTCGATAGGGGTAATCATCCCAATTGTACCATCAGCAAAGCCCCAGCCATAAGCAACAGCACCAACGAGCTTGCCATTTATATATACAGGACTACCACTCATGCCATGAGCGATGCCGCCTGTTTTTTCCATAACAGGACCAGAGAACTTCGCTAAAATAAGGTGACCAGATGGCCCCTTATCCTTCATGACACCAAGTACCTTTACATCAAAGGTAGAAATGGTATCTCCTACAATTACAGTTTTTGCAATACCTTCCATACCTGTAGTTACATCATTGACAGGCATGAAATCAACAGCCTGTGCAGCTGTAAGTGAAGTACAGAAGAAAAGCGCCAGTATCGCTTTTCTATACCGAAGCCAAGAATGAGAAAACTTCATTCCTTCTCTCCTTTATTTACTTTCTACTGTGACAACGATTTGATCACGAGAAACGTCTGAGCCCACTGTAACATTAACCGCCGTTACAGTACCAGTTACAGTAGATTTAGCAGCAGCCATAGGGCCAGCCAATGTCTCTACAGTTACTAATGTTTGACCTTCTGTTACAGCAGAGCCAACAGAAACTGTAGAAGCAACTTTACCTGTTAATACACTTTGGTATGATACAGGGGCCGCCATTACAGAGTTAACACTTAAAATGCCTAAAGCAGCTAATGCTAACACTACTCTTTTCATAACGATCCCTCCTTTTACAAAATTAGTTATGTATGTATAGTATACTAAATTATTACTAATATTTCAAACAAAATTGTATGCAACGAATTCATTTTATAATTACAATATCCTCATAGGTCGTAGGATTTGAAGTCGCTTTATGAACGTACGTATCATTGACTACTAAATCAACACTACCTTGATTCGATAATTCAGCACCATCTACGACGCCTAGCTTAGATAATAGTTTGGCCCCTTCTTGTTGTGTGACCCTACGGATTGAAGGCCTGCTTTATCAACAGTGAGGACCACTAAATTATGATCTTTTGTAGTTCCTATGAAACTACGAGCTTTATTATGGGTCCCATCAGCACCTACATAATTGCCATTCTTTAATACCATAGTACCCGCTTGTAGCGCTGCACCACCAGTGGTGCTAACTTGTGCTAACTCCGGTCTATTTTGAATCGTAATCGGTGTGCCCACTTTTAATTTACGCAGTGCATCTCTTGATTCTCCATGCCCAGATAATACATATTGGTTTTCTCCAATTTTAGAATTTCCTTTTTGACCACTAACGACCTTACCATTGGCTACAGTCACTTCATAGCCGAAGTCATTAGTTTTTGTAGATGGCCCATAAGCTGATGTATATAGGGTCAAGGCATTTTCTTTACGTCCTGTATTAACAGATGTAATTAGGAAGGTATCTTTTTGTGTTTTAGCTTGTAATAAGGGTCTCTTTTCCTCAATAAAATATCCCCGATTTGGTGTATATCGCAAGGTGCCACGATTAGAAATACGCTCTAAATCAATCGTTCCATCACTAGCTACTGAATAAGGACGATCAAAACTTCCGCCCTTTACCTTTGCTCCAATGATGGCAGTATGAGATTGAATCACAGATGATAAGGCTTTTCCTTCTGAAACATGGGCTACTACCATAGGTGAATCATTATCAATAGATAACGCAAAGGCTTGAATCTTACCTTCTGCTACAGTGTTATTAATCTTACTATACGTAACGGATTTATTTACGTCTTTTGTAGTTTGTTGGGCATAGCTAGAAAATAAATCGACTACAATACGCGATGGCTTTTCCAATGTAAACTCATGATGTTGTACATCCTTATTAGCTGTCAATGTTACTTGTAAAGCACCATTAACAGGTTGCAAGCCAATACCTTTTAAAACACCTGTTTTTGTATTATTTTGCGCTATAGGACCCGTCAATCCATTTGTAGTACCACCAAGGTTAAGTGTAAGGGCATGTGTGGACTCATTATAAGACTTAGTCCAAGATACAGGCATTTCAGATACATCCAATACAATTCGACTTGTGCCTTCATGATTAGATACACGTACGCCTGTTAAATTCCCAGCCTCAGCATAAGGTATGGTACTGCCTAGAAAACCTAAAACAGCAAAAGTCATATATAAATATCGTTTCATATACAATTCCTCTATAGCGACAAACCATATTAATAAAGTTTAATTTTATACATCAATTTTATGCAATATACTTTTACTATAGTATACATCATAAAGATGAAAATTACAAAAAGAGGGCACTAAAAAACGAAGTTACTATCTACAGTTATTCCAATCATCAATGGCCTAACTATAAATAGCAACTTCGTCAATTTACATAGTATGTCAATACAATATTTTATTGTAATTCATCCAAGGTATCACGCAATTGTGACATTTCATCAAGAGCTTTAGCAACCCCTTTGATAACAGCATATCGTGGAGACTCTACCAAATACGATGCAATACCTACAGAACGTGTAATAACACGATCTAACCCATCGATGAGAGCACCGCCACCGGTAAGAATGATGCCGTGATCATTAATAGCCGCTACAAGTTCTGGTGGCGTTTTTTCTAAAATAGATTTAATTCCTTCTAGAATATTCATCACTTGCGCCTCTAAAGCACGTTGAATTTCTAAGGAATTAACAGCAACCATCTTAGGTAGTCCAGAGCTTGCATCACGCCCTCTAACCTCTATAGTTCGCTCCTTAGCACGACGATCTACAGTACCTACAGAAATCTTAATCTTTTCTGCTGTTAAAGGTCCAATAACAAGTCTCTTCTTACGACGGATGTAACGGATAATAGATTCATTGAAGGAATCTCCCCCAATGCGAAGGGATTCACTCACAACAACGCCAGTATCACAAAGAACGGCAATATCAGTAGTACCGCCACCTACATCGACAACCATAGCCCCAACTTGGTCTGCATCATTGAGACCTGTCCCCATAGCTGCCGCCAATGGTTCCTCTATCAAGACAGTCTTCTTGGCCCCAGTTCTAAGCAAAGCTTCTAAAATGGCCCGTTTTTCAACAGGTGTAATCCCAGATGGTACACATACGATAATACGCGTTTTCATCAATCTAGAAGCAGGCACGACTGAACGAATAAAATACTTTAACATAAATTCGGTCATATCATAATCTGCGATAACGCCCGCTTGAACAGGGCGAATAACAGATATGCCTTTAGGTGTACGCCCAACCATAGTACGTGCAGCTTCGCCTAAGGCAAGAATATCCCCTGTTTTATCATCTTTCGCAATATAAGCTGGCTCATCTAAGACTAAGCCCTTACCTTTAGCGAAAATAAGAATATTGGCAGTTCCCAAATCTATACCTAAGTCAAAATTTAATGAACGATTCAATCGTCCCATTAAATCGCCCACCTGTTCCGGACGAACTAGGCGCTTCAAGGTCATAGCTGGTGTAGTTTTTGCAATAGCTACAGTCTCACGATTACGACGTTCCACACGGCGCATCTTCGTGACTCTAACCATGGCTTCACGCATATTGGAAGCTAAATGGCTAGCTTGCTTTGCTACGCCCTCAGAAAGCTTTGTGGACTTGCGTTTCGTCCTACGCAATGGCTTTCGATTAGTGCTAGTTTTAGCATTCTCAACCTTAGCAGCGCCTAGATTTTGTTGCTCGTTGTATAAAGCCGGCCCTTTTGAGCGCCGGCTTCGTTTCTTTATTCTGTTTTGGCTCTGTACTTTTATTCGTCAACCCGAACAATATCAGCACCTAACCTTTGCAATTTACCTACAAAATCATCATAACCACGATCGATATGATGTAGACGACCAACTTCAGTTTTACCTTCTGCAGTCAATGCAGCACAAACAAGAGCTGCACCTGCACGCAAGTCTGTAGCATTAACTACAGCACCATGTAATCGTGGCATACCTTCTACAATCGCTTGACGATTGTCGATATCGATATGGGCACCCATTTTGCGGAGTTCTGCAACGTGCATGAAGCGGTTTTCAAATACAGTTTCTGTTACAGTACTTGTACCTTCAGCAATTGTAGTAAGCGCCATAAATTGAGCTTGCATATCTGTTGGGAAGCCTGGGTATGGCAATGTTTTGATATCAACAGCTTTAATGCCTTTGCCAGTGCTGATAACACGAATACCATCAATTTCTTCCTCTACAGTAACACCAGCTTCTTTCAACTTAGCTACTACTGGTTTCAAGTGTTCTGGCAATGCATTTTCTACAAATACGTCGCCACCAGCCATAGCAGCGGCAATCAAATATGTACCAGCTTCGATACGGTCAGGAATAACTGTATGAATCGCACCATGTAATTGAGGCACCCCTTCAATGCGGATTACATTTGTACCAGCACCGCGAATATTAGCACCCATTGCATTCAAGAATGTCGCTAAATCAACGATTTCAGGTTCTTCCGCAGCATTTTCGATAACAGTTTTACCTTCCGCCATGGAAGCTGCCATAATTACGTTTTCTGTAGCCCCTACACTTGGGAAATCCAAGTAAATTTGAGTGCCTTTAAGACCTTCTGGAGCATGAGCATATACATAATCTTCAGTAATCTCAATTTTAGCACCTAACGCTTCGAAAGCTTTTAGATGAAGATCAATAGGACGTGCACCAATCGCACAACCACCTGGCATAGAGATTTTAGCCTCCCCTTTGCGCGCCAAAAGTGGCCCCATCACAAGGAAAGATGCACGCATTTTGCGTACAAGCTCAGAAGGAGCTTCCGTAGCAGTCAATGTAGACGCATCGAAGATAATTTCATCATCTGCTTTATTACGAGTAATTTTAACCCCCAAAGACTCGATAACTTGGCAAATTGTACCTACATCTTCCAAATTTGGAATTTCAAGTAATTTACTAGGTGTTGATGCTAGCAAAGTACCGGCAATAATAGGGAGTACCGCATTTTTAGCACTACTAACACGTACACGGCCTTCCAACCGGTTGCCACCTTGAATGATTAGCTTTTCCAACAGAATTCCTCCTACACTTTCTATCGATCATCTTGTATAAACTACAAGACGTTGTATTTATAACGTCATATACTAAATGTTATTATACTATTTTTCGATATATCTCATCAAGAGACTGTGAGAAAATACTGAGAAAAAAAGCCCCTCATTTTGAGGGGCCTAATTATTATTTTGCTTTTAAGGATTTTAGCTTCTCATCCATATGCACTGTATCTAAGAAACGAACAGTACCTGTTTTAGAACGCATTACAATAGTATGTGTACGAGCACCACCTGGGAAGTATTGAATAGCATTCAATAAGTTACCGCGAGTAATAGCAGTAGCCGCAAAGATAACATCATCTGTACGAACTAAATCATCCAATGTAAGCACTTGATTTACATCGGTAATCCCCATTTCATGACAACGACGAATTTCTTCTTCTGTTTCTGGTTTCAAGCGGGCTTGCATATCGCCACCTACGCATTTCAAAGCGGCTGCAGCCAATACGCCTTCTGGTGCACCACCAGTACCAACAACCATGTGTACCCCAGAGCCTTCAATACAACATTCCATAGCTGGGTTAACATCACCATCAGAAATTAACATAATACGTGCACCAAGATCACGCGAGCTTCTTTCATCAAACCATGATGACGCTCACGATCGAGCATTACAAGTGTAATTTCATCAACATTGCGATTCATTTTTGCAGCTACATTTTTAATATTTTCTGTTAAAGATTTTGTAATATCGATAGCACCTGCACCACGAGGACCAACACAAAGTTTTTCCATGTACATATCTGGCGCATGTAACAAGCCACCTTTTTCAGCAATAGCCATAACTGCAATCGCACCATTTTGGCCTTTTGCAATCAAGTTTGTGCCTTCAATAGGGTCAACTGCAATATCTACTTCTGGGCCACCTGCACCTACATGTTCACCAATATAAAGCATAGGCGCTTCATCAATTTCGCCTTCGCCAATAACTACAGTACCAGAAATACGGACGGAGTCAAATGCTTGACGCATTGCGTCTACCGCAAGACCATCCGCTGCATCCTTTCTGACCGCGACCAAGCAAACGACCACTGCGCAAAGCAGCCGCTTCAACGACACGAGCAAATTCCAAAGATAATGTACGATCCATAATAGGCCTCCTTATAAGTCCTGTGTGTATTGTAATATGACCCTTACATCGAGTCGAATACTTAACTTATTGATTAGCTTGTTTCCAATCTGCCATAAACTTTTCAAGCCCTGCATCTGTTAGTGGATGTTTCATAGCTTGCATAAGCACTTTAAATGGCACAGTTGCAATATGAGCACCAGCTTTTGCACATTGAATGATATGCAATGGTGTTCTCACACTAGCCGCAATAATTTCAGTTTCAATGCCATGAATAGCAAATATATCTGCAATATCTTGAATCAATGTAAGTCCATCCATGCTGATATCATCAATACGGCCAACAAATGGGCTCACATATGTAGCACCTGCACGAGCTGCTAACAAGGCTTGATTGGCAGAGAAGATTAAGGTTACATTAGTTTTAATACCTTCTTTGCTCAAAACCGCAACAGCTTTAAGCCCTTCTGGAGTCATAGGCACTTTAATAACTACATTAGAGCCTAATTTTACTAGATCATGAGCTTCAGCAATCATACCTTCTGCATCAGAAGCAATAACCTCTGCACTCACAGGCCCCTCTACAAGATTTGCAATTTCAGAAATAACTTGTTTTAAGTCGCGTTTAGCTTTCACGATAAGGGATGGATTTGTAGTAACACCATCAATAAACCCAAAAGCATACGCTTCTTTAATCTCATCAAATTCTGCGGTATCAATAAAGAACTTCATCAAATGCCCCCTCTTATTTCGCTGCCTTGATTACCTCTACGCCACCCATGTAAGGTACAAGCACCTTAGGAATCACAACAGAACCATCAGCTTGTTGATAATTTTCCAAGATAGCTGCTACTGTACGTCCTACAGCAAGACCAGAGCCATTTAATGTATGAACGAATTCTGGTTTACCTTTAGGTCCACGACGGAATTTAATATTTGCACGACGAGCTTGGAAATCAGTCATATTAGAACAAGAAGAGATTTCTCTGTACTTGCCTTGAGCTGGCATCCATACTTCTACATCATATGTTTTAGCAGAACCAAAGCCAATATCACCTGTACAAAGTGTAATTACACGGAATGGTAATTCTAATAAGCGCAATACTTCTTCTGCATTGTCAGTTAACTTTTCTAATTCTGCATAAGAATCTTCAGGTTTAGCTAATTTAACCATTTCAACTTTGTTGAATTGATGTTGACGGATAAGACCGCGTGTGTCACGGCCTGCAGAACCTGCTTCAGCACGGAAACATGCAGTAAATGCAGTATAGTATTTTGGCAAATCTTCTTCGTTCAAGATTTCACCACTGTGATAGTTAGTCAATGTAACTTCAGCTGTAGGAATCAAGAAGTATTCTGTATCCTCTACATGGTACATATCTTCAGCAAATTTAGGTAATTGACCAGTACCTGTCAAGGTTTCACGAGTTACCATATATGGCGTCATCATTTCAGTGTAGCCTTGTTTATCTACATGAAGATCAACCATGAAGTTAATGAGAGCACGTTCTAAACGAGCACCCAAACCTTTATATACAGTGAAACGAGCACCGCTCATTTTACCAGCGCGATTGAAATCAAGAATGTCGAGATTTTCACCTAAATCCCAATGAGCTTGTACATCAAAATCAAACTGACGTGGTTCGCCCCATTTACGTTGCTCTACATTTTCATCTTCATCAGCACCAACAGGAACAGATGCATCACACATATTTGGTAACATCAATGCCGCATCACGTAATTTTGCTTCTACATCGCGAATACGATTATCAAGCTCAGCAATTTCATCGCCTACTTTTTTCATTTCTGCGATTTTATCATCCGCATTTTCTTTATTGCGTTTTAATTGGCTAATTTCTTCAGTTACGGAGTTACGAAGAGCTTTTAACTCCTCTACTTTACCGATCAACTGACGACGTTCATCATAAGCGGATACAAAGGTTTCTAAATCGCCTTTCGTATGACGATTATCTAAGTTTTGTTGCACTAAATCAATATTTTCACGGACAAATTTCAAGTCTAACATACTATAAACCTCATCTTCCAACTATGCTACGAACAATATATTCAATACGTTTAAGTATACCATATATTGGTGTATTTATCATTAAATTATAAGCTACCTACTAGATTTCTAATTAATTTTTATACTATTCATCATCATCGTCTTCTAGTAAATAATCTTTCGCCATCCATTTTCGGGTTCCTGTGAAAGAAATGGTTACCCATTTCTCCGTTGGGTTCCCTCCGATTTTCTTGGTCAATTTCATTACGAATTGCATCGATTTCAGCAATTGTCTGATATGGGAAGTTCTTAGGAACTAAAATATCAATTTCAATAATTCGAGTGTTGCCATATACTTGTACGCTGGAAACATAATCCTTGAAATTGTACTTTTCCATAAAGCGATCCATAATTTCCTGCACTTCATTATGCAATGAAGTTGGTGCCCACCCCAACACTTGTTTTACAGATGGGATGATAATGCGGAACGCAGACGGTATCATTTGCACCGCTAATACAACGAGAACAATGGGGTCAATATAAGCTGCCCAATCAGCATATTCAGTTTCTTCTAACATGATAGCTACGACGAAACTGATTAAGATAGCTGCTTCTAACAAAGCATCAACATACCAACTTACATTATCAAATTTAATTAAGTTAGACTGCAGACTCTTATTAATACGACGCACATATAAGTAATACATAGTGTCCGCCACTGTAAAGAAGATGGCATAGTAAATAGCGGGTCCAAAATCTACATGACGACCACCCGATATAAGGTCTGTAATACCACTAGATAAGGCATAGATTACAATTAGCAATATAAAAAAGCCTTCTACGGCAAGTACCAAAGGTTCAAACTGCCAATAGCCAAATTGGAAGCGCTTACTCGTTTCACGGGCTATTAACTTGGCCGTCATGAGCATCATGATTTTAATAACAACATCGACAAAGGAAAATACACCATCTAATAATACCGCGCTAGATCCTGTAACAATACCCATTATAGTGCCACTTACTGCTACAAGGGCCATTAACCCTACGGATTGCATAAGTAACTTCTGTTCTATAGAGCGTCTTGCCCCTAATATATCCATTAAGTCCCCCACTTTCTTAATTTGTATGTCTTTTTATTATACACCAAGGGTATTGATGCGCAATATGAGGTCAAAATAAAACAGGTAGCTTGCATGCTATACAAACTACCTGCTATGGATACTATGTAAATTCTTTTTTTATTGCCCGCTTTAATACAGATTAACTATTAACCTTGAGGATTCGGTAATACCTGTCCCGCTACATAGCGCTCAACAATATGTCGGTCATCACCAACATATAACCAACGCTCTAATCGTTCTTCTAAAGTGCGTTCATTAGGATCAAATAGTAATGTATCATCAATGATAAGGGCATCTAGTTCACAACCTTTTTCAAAGCTACCAACCTTACCAAAGAACTTACCGCCTCCCTTTGTAGCCATATAGAAAGCTTCACTTAATGTGAGAGGCGCATAATTTAAATCTACTTCCACCCATTTCATTTTTAGATAATCCAATTGCTTCTGTAAGAACCTTCGCCATTGATACAATATGACCGCCTGAGATATCAGAACCCAAGCCAATCGGTATATTCCGTTTCATTAGCTTACGAATCGGTGCAATACCACTTGATAGGTTTACATTAGAATATGGACAATGCGATACCATAGTTTGAGTTTCTGCCATACGATCTATTTCTACATCGCTTAAATGAATGCAATGAGCCATCACTGTCGGTACCTGTCCCATTAAGCGGTGTTCATAGTACACATCTGTATAATTTGGTGACTCTGGATGTAATGATGCAACCCAATCAATTTCACCGTGATTTTCGGACAAGTGAGATTGAATTGGTACATTATATTCTTCTGCTAATTTCCCTCGTCCACTCATTAATTCACTTGTACAAGATGGTACAAATCTAGGTGTAATAATGGGTTTAACCAATGGACCAAACTGCAATGATGCATCCAGCCATTCTTTTGTATCAATCAAGGACTGTTGTGTTTCCTCAATCAAAAAATCAGGACTATTACGGTCCATATTTACCTTACCTACATAGGCTGATAATCCAGCTTTTTGTAAAAGTTCCATCAACACCAATGTACTTTCTTTATGGATAGTACCAAACAGTATACTTCTAGTAGTCCCATTGCGCCATAAATCCTGCACAAAGGCGCCATATACTAACCGTGCATAATCTGAATCACTAAACTTTGCTTCTTCAGGGAATGTATAGGTTTCTAACCATGGTAATAATTCTTTGTCCATACCAAGGCCACGGTTACAATACTGCGGAGCATGAGCATGCGTATCTACAAAGCCTGGAATGATGAGATTATCACCATAATCAGTAACCTCGCAATCTGCATAGGCTGGTGGAATACTTTCACCACAATATACGACCACGCCATCAACGGCGATGATATAGCCATGTGGAATAGATATAAATTCTGTAGGACGCGGTGTATATAAGATATTTCCTTTTAAAATAAGTGTTGAATTCATATAACCTCCTTGCGTGATGAGAGCCCTAAAACACTATGCTCGAATAACACGCTAGATTTTCTTTAATATTCTTTTTTCAATACATAGCCATAGGCTTGTTTATATCCATTTGATTGTTCAGTAATGTATACACCTTGTATTTCCGGCGTAAAACCAGGCAGTTGATTAATACCGTCTTCTAAGGCTAAGAAATAGTCACACGCAGTCTTGGACCAACGCTCCCCTGGCTGCACACATATTACACCTGGCGGATACGGAAGAGCCCCTTCAAGGGCAATACGTCCTTCTGCTTTGCTTAGCGGTACTAATTCTCCTTTATTTCGTTGGAACTCAAAATTTGCCTCTTGTGGGTTCATTACATAGTCAGGGAAGTATTCACCCAAGAATAATCGCTGTTGCAAGAAGACTTATATTTCTAGACTTATAAAAGTCATGCATTTCTTGGCATAACTGACGAATGTGGTAGCCTTTATATTTATCTATATGACCATAGTAAATCGATGGCAACACCTCTTCCATCGGTACATCGAGATCTATGAGTTCTTCAAACCGAACGAGTTCCGCTACTAGCGCATCCATCTTATGCTTAGATTCTGCTGGTGTCATGAGGAATAAGATCGTATTTAAATCACATTTTTCAGGAATAATTCGATTTTCTCGTAAATAATTAGCAAGAATATTCGCAGGGATGCCAAACTCTTCATATTCTCCAGTTTCCACATCGATTCCTGGTGTAATCAGTTGAAATTTACATGGATCAATGAAATACTGTCCTTCACCATAGCCGTTAAAAGAATGCCACTTGGCTTCTGGCTCAAAAGCAAAATATTTTACATCACAAGCCATCTCCTGGGTATTTCCCTCTTCCCATGGTTTACCATGAACAATTGGAGGTACTAAGGGGCGTAAATATTTACATTGTTTCAATACGGCTTTACGTGCATCAATAGCTACCTCAACACATTCACGCCATAATGTTTGTCCCAACTCGCCTTCATGAATTTTCGCATTTACATCAAGCGATGCAAATAATGGATAAAACGGAGATGTAGATGCATGCATCATAAAAGAGTTATTAAAACGTTTATGATCCACATAGCGTTCTTTTCCTTTGATATGTTTATCTTTCTTATGGATTTGAGAGGTTTGTGAAAAGCCAGCTTGTTGCTTATGTACTGATTGAGTAACTAAAATACCAGGGTCATTTGGGCCCAATTCTAACAACAATGGACTACAGTCTTTCATCATAGGAATAAACTGTTCATACCCAACCCAAGCAGAATCAAAGAAAATATAGTCGCAAAGATGGCCTATTTTATCTACTACTTGCCGCGCATTATAAATCGTACCATCATAGGTTCCTAGTTGAATAACTGCTAATCGAATGGGACGTTTTGCATTTGCTTTTTCAGGTGATTTTTCAGCCACTAATTGACGTATATAACTTTCATCAAAGCAATGATCTAAAATACCACCAATGGAGCCAAAAGGATTACGTGCTGTTTCAAGATATATCGGCGTAGCACCAGACATAACGAGGCCACCATGGCAGATAGATTTATGATTATTACGATCATATAAAATAATATCCCCTGGTGTTAAAAGAGCATTAAGCACCACCTTATTCGCAGAAGATGTACCATTCAATACAAAATAGGTTTTATCCGCATTGTAGACCTTAGCTGCATGTGCTTGAGCATCATACGCATAGCCTTCATGAATTAAGAGGTCCCCTAATTTTACATCTGCATTGCAAAGGTCAGCTCTAAATATATTCTCTCCAAAGAAATTGTAAAAGGCACGACCCGTAGGATGTTTATAGAAGAATTGGCCCCCTTGATGACCTGGACAGTCAAACTGTGAATTTTCATCCCCTACATAATCAGATAAAGCCCTGAAAAATGGTGGTAAAATAGATGCTTCATAGTTTGCTACAACTTTCTCTATCTCTGATGTACAGTCGCCGATACTCATAGATAAGAGCTCTATAATGGACGTAATACGATTTCCATAAAGAGATATATCTTTAGATGCATCAAGTCTTAAGACAATAACAGGTATACCAAAGGAGCTAATTTGATTATTATTCACAAGATCTAGCTCTCCATCGTCGATAACAACGGCACCTACATCTGTAAAATCTGTTTCAAAAACGCCAACACATGTACGTCCTGCTATGGATTTAATTTTGGATTGCACAGAATCAGATAAAGCAACCTTTAAATGTTTCACAGTCTTCTCCTTTCGTAACTAAATATCATAGTCAACATATACTACAACACCATATATAGAATAAATATAATATTTATAGAATACAATAATCATAAAACATAATATTCGTATCATATAACGAATAAAAAGGCTCTCTACTCAAAGAATAGAGAGCCTTTTGGTTTTAGATTATTCAGCTGCTTCTTCTTCAGCTTCAATATGCTTAGGAGCTTCTGGTTTCATCAATGGGAACAACAATACATCGCGGATGGATGCAGAGTCTGTTAAGAACATAACGAGACGGTCAATACCAACACCTAAACCTGCTGTTGGAGGTAAACCGTATTCAAGAGCTGTAACGAAGTCTTCATCCATACGGTGAGCTTCATCATCGCCAGCTTCGCGTTCTTTCAATTGATCCAAGAAACGTTGTTTTTGGTCGATTGGGTCATTTAACTCGGAGAAGCCATTTGCCAATTCACGACCATAAATGAACGCTTCAAAACGTTCTGTAGCCAATGGATTTTCACGACTTGCTTTCGCAAGTGGAGAAATTTCTTTTGGATGACCATATACGATAGTTGGTTGAATCAAGTTTTCTTCTACATAATCTTCGAAGCAAAGATTTAAGATTTTACCAATACCATCATTTTCTGTATATTCTACATTTAAACGATCTGCAATGGCACGAGCTTCTTCTACAGTAGTAACTGCATCAAAGTCTTCACCAGTGTATTTTTTTACACCTTCAGCCATTGTGATACGATTCCAAGGAGGAGTCAAATTAATTTCTGTACCTTGGTATGTGATTTCTTGTGTACCTAAAACCTCTTGTGCACAGTAGGACACAAGATTTTCTGTTAAGCGAATAGCATCCTCAACATCGCCATAAGCTTGGTAAGATTCGATAGTAGTGAATTCTGGGTTATGACGGTTGTCGATACCTTCGTTACGGAAGCAACGGTTCATTTCAAATACGCGGTCCATACCACCAACGATCAAGCGTTTGAGGTACAATTCTGGTGCAATACGCATGTAAATATCGATATCAAGCGCATTGTGGTGAGTGATGAATGGACGAGCTGCAGCACCACCAGGGATAGCATGCATCATTGGTGTTTCTACTTCCATAAAACCATCACGCATCATGTATTCGCGAATTTTAGCAACGATTTGGGAACGTTTTACAAATGTATCACGCACTTCAGGATTTACAATCAAATCAACATAACGTTGACGGTAACGAAGTTCTGTATCCTTTAAACCATGCCATTTTTCTGGCAATGGACGTAAAGATTTAGATAACAAAGTTAATTTGTTAACTTTAATTGTAACTTCACCTGTATGAGTTTTAAATATGACCTTCTACACCGATGATATCACCGATATCAAGCATTTTTACGTATTTATAAGCCTCTTCGCCCAATACATCTTTACGGAAATATACTTGAATATCCCCAGATTTATCACGAACATTGGCAAATGCTGTTTTACCATGGGAACGGATTGTCATCAAGCGCCCTGCAATAACTACAGGTTGACCATCATATTTCAAGAAGAAGTCATCTTTAATGTCTTTTGCATTATCTTTTACAATAAAACGTTGACCAAATGGATAGATGCCATCCGCTTCGTATTCAGCCAATTTGTCGCGGCGAATTTGCATTTGCTCATTCAGCTCTTCTTGTACATTTTTAATTTCTTCACTCATGTTATCGCCTCTTCGTCAGTAAATGTAAATTATTGGATTGCTAACACTTTGAATGTAACAGGACCATCTGGTGTGGAAACTTCTACTTCATCACCTTTACGTTTGCCCAAAATAGCTTTACCTACAGGAGATTCGTTAGAGATACGATTGTTGAATGGATCCGCTTCAGAGGAACCAACGATAACATATTCTAATTCGTCATTGTACATTGTATCTAGTACCGTTACTTTGCTACCTACGGATACAACATCACCTTTTACGGATTCGTCGATGATTTTCGCAGTGTTAATTTTATTTTCAAGCTCTACAATATGACCTTCGATGAAAGCTTGTTCATTTTTTGCATCATCATATTCAGAGTTTTCACTGATATCGCCATATTCAATAGCTGTCTTAATACGTTCAGATACTTCAATACGACGTACAGATTTATAGTACGCTAATTCTTCTTCTAATTTCTTTAAACCGTCGGCGGTAAGTAATGTTTCTTTTACGTCTGCCATGGGTACCCCACTCTTTCTACATATAAATAATAAGAAAAAAGTGCCATAGTAAGATGACACCTTATCTTTTGTTTCTAAATTATCTCAACCATTATATAAAAATACTATTCATTTGTCAATCTGTCTACATTTCAGACAATATTTTACGGTATGATTCTAGCTCATTGTGAAAGCTTGTTACAGTATGAATTGTATTCACACGATTGCGCCAATATGCAGATTCAGGGAGGCCCTTCATATACCAGCCTGCATGAGTTCGTATTTCCTTAACGGCCATACTTTCACCCTTATATTGACATAAGAGATCAAAATGCTTTAACAACATGTCGAGACGTTCAATATCGCTCGGCGCCGCCAATACTTCACCAGTCGCTAAATAGTGATGAATACGATTAAAGATCCATGGATTTCCCTGTGCACCACGGCCTACCATCACCGCATCACATCCTGTTTCATCAAGCATTTGCTTTGCATCTTCAGGCTCTACTATATCGCCATTACCAATAACCGGTACAGACACAGCCTCTTTTACAGCCTTAATATAAGACCAATCAGCATGCCCACTGTACATTTGTTCCTTAGTACGGCCATGTACTGCAATAGCCGCCACACCTGTAGATTCGATGCGCTTAGCAAAGTCCACAACATTGATGGAATCACTATCCCAACCGATTCGCATTTTTACGGTTACAGGCACATCGACGGCCTTAACCGCAGCCTCTGCTACACGCGCAGCTAAGTCAGGATTCTTCATAAGTGCAGAGCCATCACCGGAAGAAACAACTTTTTTAACAGGACAGCCCATATTAATATCTACAATATCGGCACCTGCATCAGCTACGACCTTTGCACCAATGGCAATAGCCTCTGGATTGGAACCAAAGATTTGCATAGATACAGGGCGTTCTACCTCTTCAATACGCAACAATTCATGGGTGCGCTCATTTTTATATTTAATACCCATGGCGCTGACCATTTCGGTACAAACCATGGCGGCGCCATGCTCTTTAGCAAGTAAGCGATAAGCAATATCGCTGACCCCTGCCATTGGCGCTAATATGGCTTGTCCGTCAATTTTGACAGCTCCAATTTGCCATTGTTTATTATTCATATATATCCCCTAATAAAAAGGGTACAGCATAAGCTGTACCCGAATGTACACTACTTCGTTACATATTCGTAACTATATTATAGTAGCATTATTTATTTCTTTCGTAAATAAGGCGTAAACCTTCTAATGTAAGCATAGGTTCTACATGGTCAATGCAGTCTGTAGCACTGCTAATAAGTTGTGCTAAACCGCCTGTAGCTACGACAGTTACAGGATCACCCATTTCAGCTTTCATACGTGATACAAGGCCTTCCACTTGACTTACATAACCATAGAACATACCCGCCTGCATAGAGGATACGGTATTCCGGCAAATGACTTGACCTGGGTCTCTTACATCAATACGTGGTAATTTAGCAGCCCGTTGGAATAGAGCCTCTGCAGAAATGGTAACACCTGGTGAGATAACACCGCCCATATAATCGCCATTACCTTTAACAGCACAATAGGTAGTAGCCGTACCAAAGTCGATAATGATTAAATCACCCTTATAACGCTCATGTGCTGCTACAGCATTTACGATACGGTCAGCACCTACTTCACGAGGATTATCATACTTAATGGCGATACCAGTCTTAGTGCCAGGCCCAACAATAAGAGGATTTACATTGAAATAACGTAAACATACGCGCTCTAATGTAGGCATCAATGGTGGCACAACTGAGGAAATTATGATATCTTTAATATCCTTCACATCAACCTTACGGTCATGGAAGAATAGGTTCATCATCAACATGCAATATTCATCGGTGGTCCGCACACGATCCGTGGAAATACGCCAGTGACCTACAAGCTCCGTCTTGTCGTATACACCGAGAACAATATTGGTGTTCCCCACATCAATTACTAATAACATGAATGCCTCCTATTTGCGCGGACGAATTGATACGTCCCCTGCCATAATACGTTTAACTGTCCCATCTGGGATTCTTACTAATAAGTTACCATCTTCATCAATATCTGTAGCTACTCCTTCATAGGTATTTCCTGGTGCTCTTACTTCAATTTCCTCACCAAGTGTTACCGATAATTGGCGCCATTCATTGAGAGTTTCCTCAAAACCACTATCGAGGACTTCATAATATTGATGTTCTAAGGACTCTAATATAATTTTAAAAGCTTCCGTCCGTTCAATATCAATGCCTTCCATAGTTAAGGATGTAGCGATCAACTTCAATTCTTCCGGGAGCTCTTCTTGTTTAGTCTTTACATTGACTCCTATGCCCATAACAATATAGGAAATTTCCTCCATAGAGCCAGACATTTCAGTCAAGATGCCAACTAATTTACGACCATTCACAAGGATATCATTGGGCCATTTAATGCCTGCATCGGTGAGTCCCATTTTATGGAACGCTTTTGTTAAGGCTACGGCTGCCATCAATGTACATTTCGGTGCTTCTACAGGTGCAAAGTCAGGGCGCAAAATGAGACTAAACCATAGACCTTTCCCAAATGGAGAATACCAGCCCTCGCGATAAACGACCTCGGCCAGCAGCCTGTTCCTCTGTTACAACAACAGTACCTTCTTCTGCACCTTGTTGTGCTAAATAACGAGCTTCTAGGTTTGTAGATTCGGTAGTGTCCATATAGACATACCGTTTACCAAATACATCTGTTTTTAAGATTTGCTTCATTGCCAATGGACTTAACAAATCAGGTTCCTCCAATAATCGATACCCCTCTTGGTATAAGATTCTATTTTGTAGCCTTTTGACGTAATGCCTTGATATGCTTCCAAATAGCTGTACGCGAAACATGACACGCTTCCGACATATCTTGTCCCGATACGAAACCACCTTGGTTTTGTCTCAAGAATTCTAATACTTCATCACGCATAGTTTAGAGCCCTTTCTTTGTCAACCTAGGTTTACAATTCGATTGTACAAGTGTACCCTGTAAAATGCAAGGGTTATTTAAAAGAATTAATGGTATAATACATGTAGTATTAAGTTATACCGTATGCAAAAGATAACAATAGTATGGTCTATCAATATCTGGGGAGATATATGAAACAATTTACATTAGAAGAAAAAAATGAAGTTCTTGAGAACCCGTTTATTCATATTCATAGAAAGCTCGATGTTCTATTAAACATAGGCAAACTACTCATGGAATGTGGTGCCGATACAAATCGAATTATTGAAGAAATGCTTAAAGCCGCCACATTTATGGGGATACCTCATGATTATTTAAATATACATATTTCCTATACTACGATTATGGTCAATTTACTGCATAAAGAACGATCTATTACCGTATTTAGAAAAACACCTGTCCATGTACCCAATATGGCCATGATCAATGCCGTATCTAAACTAACTTGGCGAGCCTTTGAACGACATTATTCACTTACAACTTATGAACAGTTAATTTCAAAATTAGATTCCACTATTCCCGTATATCCTGATTGGATAAAGGGTATTGCTTGTGCCCTCGGATCAGCAGGCCTTGCCTTTTTATATAGTGGCGATATAATAGCTTTTATTGTAACTGTTATTTGTTCTCTAATCGGTTATTTTGGTCGTACCTTATCAGTACGCTTTGGTTGCAATGAATATGTAGGCATTGCAATTGGCGGCTTTGCCGCCATGGTTTCTGCCTATGGTTTCTACTCGCATATAGAACAATTTTCTCTAGTTTACGTTCTTGTTTGTTGTACCTTATTTATGATACCTGGTGTACCTCTTATAAACTCCGTTATCGATACCATCAACAACCATATTTTATCGGGAATTACAAGAGCTATTAGAACGATCCTTATCGTTGGTAGCATGACCTTAGGCATGGCCATGGCATTATACTTTAGCCCTATGCCGGCCTTTAGCTTTGTAGATATTAAGCCTCATGTATTATCCATTGAGCAAATTATAGGGTCTTTTACAGCTGCTGCTTCCTTTGCGGTACTCTTTAACGCTCCTGTCCGATTACTAGTATCCATTGGCATTGGCGGTGTATTATGCGTATTTACCCGCAATTTATTAGCTGTTGAATTTGGCTTCTCCATTCCAGGTGCTACCTTTGTAGGCGCTGCTGTAATGAGCGTGATCTATGTAAAAGTTTCTACTTGGCTGAGAACATCTAGCACAATTATCATCGTCCCATCTGCTATAGCCTTAATGCCTGGTATTTTATATTACAGATTCCTCTTTGATATACTTCATATCAACGCACTATCAGAGTCTGGCTTACTTCATATGGTTCAAAACGGTGTAACAGGCATCCTCACTATTGTAAGTATTGCGGTTGGTGTAGCAATTCCAAATGTACTGGCTCAAAAATATTTAAAAGCCCGAAAAGAGCGTAGAATTCAACAGCACTTGGCAACACGTCATATTAACGATGGCCAATAGCTAATCCTCACCAACTACATTACGAGCTTTACAATATAGATAGAATACTAAGTACTATAGCTAGTAATAGGTAATTATAATCAAAAGAGCATATATAAAAAGAGCTGGCCCTCAACGAGGCCAGCTCTTTTATTTAGATATCTCATTATTTGATTTCATTAGAAGGTGTTTCACTAGAGCATCCACTGTAGCAGTGTTCTTTAGCTTCAACCACCTCTGGTACGACAATACCTGCCGCTTCTAGAGCTTCTTTAGGCTCCTCAACTTCAGGGGCTTTCGTTGTACCATATTTGTAAAGATTATCTACCGCTTTTGCATCGATGGTTTCTTCCTCTAATAAAGCATTTGCCATATCATGTAAGAATTTCTCGTTATCGCTAAGAAGTTTTGTTACGTCTTTATAAGCCTCTTCAACAATGCGATGAATTTCAGCATCAATTTTTGCAGCAATTTCTTCACTGTAGTTGCGTTCATGGCCAAGGTTTTTACCCAAGAATACTTGTTCTTGTTGTTCACCAAATACGATAGGACCAAGCTCATCGCTCATGCCCCAACGCGTTACCATAGCGCGTGCTGTATTCGTTACACTTTGAAGGTCACCAGAAGCACCTGTACTAATTTCATCTAAAATCAAAGCCTCTGCAATTCGACCACCAAGGGCTACGCGAATATCCGCTAATAATTGAGATTTTGTTTTGTAGTTTTGTTCCTCTGTAGGAAGCATCATAGTGTAACCACCTGCTGCACCACGAGGAATGATTGTTACCTTATGAACAGGATCTGCATGAGGCAATAAATGTGCCACAATAGCATGACCAGATTCATGGTACGCTGTTAACTTACGGTCTTTCTCGCTCACAATATGACTACGGCGTTCAGGACCCATGCTAACCTTTTCACTTGCTTCTTCAACTTCAGCCATAGTGATAACTTTTTTGTTAAGGCGAGCTGCCAATAAAGCTGCTTCATTTAACAAGTTGTTCAAGTCAGCACCAGTAAAGCCTGGAGTTTTCTTAGCAATTGTTTTCAAGTCTACATCGTCAGCTAATGGCTTGTTACGAGCATGTACTTTTAAGATTGCTTCACGACCGCGTAAGTCTGGACGACCTACGATAACTTGACGGTCAAAACGACCTGGACAGCGCTGGGTCAAGAATATCTGGGCGGTTTGTGGCAGCGATAGTAATAATACCTTCGTTGGCACCGAAACCATCCATTTCAACGAGTAATTGATTCAATGTTTGTTCACGTTCATCGTGACCACCACCAAGACCAGCACCACGTTGGCGACCTACCGCATCAATTTCATCGATAAAGATGATACATGGTGCATTCTTTTCGCTTGTGTGAAAAGATCACGTACACGAGAAGCACCAACACCTACGAACATTTCTACGAAGTCAGAACCGGAAATGGTAAAGAATGGTACCCCGGCTTCACCAGCAACGGCTTTAGCAAGCAAAGTTTTACCTGTACCTGGAGGTCCTGCGAGCAATACACCTTTCGGAATTTTAGCACCGATAGTTGTAAATTTACCTGGATCCTTCAAGAATTCTACTACTTCTTCTAATTCTTGTTTTGCTTCTTCAGCACCAGCTACATCTTTAAAGCTAACCTTTACGTTACCTTCACCCATCAATTTAGCACGGCTTTTACCAAAGTTCATCACTCGGCCACCGCCACCTTGTGTTTGTTGCATAATAAAGAAGAACAACACCACTAAGATGATAATAGGAATAGCAGAACCTAACAGGCTCATCCACCAAGCTGGTTGCTCAGGTGGAGCTGCTGTAATTTCTACGCCATTATCTTGTAATGTTTTAATTAATGTTTCATCACTTGGCGCATAAGAATTGAACTCTGTTCCATTTTTTAGTTTACCTTTAATACCATGATCATTGGTAATCGTTACGGACTCAACCTTTTTCTGTTGTACTTGTTGAATAAATCCTGTGTAACTTAGTTCAGATTTATTCGCACTTTGACCAGAGAAAGCGTCAATGGCGATAACGAAAGCGGCAATGATAAGTAAGTAAAGGACGATATTTTTTGTAAATCGACCCAAAAGATTACCCCTTTCAATAATAATTTACTTGTATAAACGAATTGAGTACATCTCATTAAGAGATGCACTCATATATTATATCATATTTTTAATTTTGATACATTTCTTCCTTTAAAATACCGATATATGGTAAGTGACGATATTTTTCTGCGTAGTCTAAACCATAACCGATAACAAAATAATCAGGAATAATAAAGCCCACATAGTCAACGTCTACGTCCATCTTACGGCGATCTGGTTTATTCAATATTGCAGCAAGGCGTACGCTTTTAGCACCACGAGCATGTAAATTTTCTAATAAGTAATGCAATGTTGTGCCTGTATCTACGATATCTTCCACAACAAGCACATGCTTCCCCTCTACAGAGCGATCCAAATCTTTTAGAATTCGTACTACACCTGTACTAGTTGTGCCACTACCATAGCTAGAGCAAGAAATAAAATCAAAACTTACATCTACGCTATCATCAATAGCGCGAGCTAAGTCTGTAAAGAAAACGATGGCTCCCTTTAACACCCCTACAAGCACTACAGATTCATTTTTATAGTCTTCGCTAATTGCTTTACCTAACTCGGCTACACGAGCCTGTAATTGTTCCGCTGTATATAAAATCTCTTTTGCGTCTTGATGCATCTATATGACCTCCACGATTCATATTAATGTTTGCAATATACCTTTATTGTATCACATTGAGCGATTACTTTTATACTTTTTATAGTGAAAGTTTTCTTTTCCCCTGTGTTAACAATATCCAGTAATTGCTCTTGATGAGCTGATGTAAGCGTTAGATCAGAGTCAATAGAGCTTACCAAACGCTGCCACAAACGACGTTGTATGGCTAATGGTTCCTTTCGTAAAGCCCTACGAGATAAACGCATTTCACCCTTATCAATAGTCACTAATCGCTTAAAAGCTTGCACTGTCAAATCAGAGATCACAGCTAAATCTTCACTTACAGAACCTCCTAATCTAGCGATAGCATCTACTACATTAGGGTTAATCGATTCTAACTCCGGTATAATGCGATGACGAATTCTATTTCGCTGATATCGAATATCATCATTTGTAGAATCAATACAATACGTGAGCTTTCTATCGGCTAAATAAGCTAATAATTCTGCTTTTGTAACATCTAATAAAGGTCTAATCACAGGAATATCATAGTCATTGCTGACTACAGCCATACCTGTTAGCCCATTTAATCCTGTACCTCTAATGAGATGCGCTAGAATCGACTCAGCTTGATCGTTCTTATGATGAGCTACTGCAATATAATCATATCCCTCAGAATGAGCTATTTCATTTAGCCATTGATAGCGAACTTGTCTACCAACGGTCTCCTCAGATAGCTTTAGATCTTTACTCAAGGTAGGCACATCAAAGGTAGTTGTATAAAACGACAATCCTAATGCATCTACCTGATTTTGAAGCCATAGAACCTCATCTTTACTTTCAGGGCGAATAGAGTGGTCTACGACAGCAATACCAAGCTTATATTTTGTATGGCGATGCGCAGCAATGTCTTGTAATAAATGTAATAAAGCCATCGAATCGGGACCACCAGAGCAAGCTATCAATATACGGCTATGTTCAGGAAATAGATTATGTGATTTTAAGGTGTGATTAATGGTTCGAATAAGTTCTTTCACATTCACGAGCCATCGCCTCCATACCATCTTGGTCGCTCACAAATACATGAGGAACCTCATAAGCATCCATAAAGGACGTTAAAATTTCTGCACCAGCTACGATGATATCGGCACGTCCTGCAGGTAAACCTTTTACTTGTAATCGCTCATCGCGACTCATGTAACGTAAGTTTAGAATGATGCCCTCTACTGTTTCACGACTTAATTTATGACCTTGTACCTTCGTACCATCATAGTTTTCAAGGCCTAAATCAATGGCCGCTAGCGTCGTTAGCGTACCACCGATACCAATGAATTCACCAAATTCACCTTGAATCATCATCGGATCCCAAAGTAATCGAGTTTCTTCCCATACTCGTTGAGGACCTTCATCAGACATAGATTGAAGGCGTACAGCCCCTACAGGATAAGATCGGCTCCAGTAAACGCCGTCCTTATTGCCTAATGCTAATTCTGTACTACCGCCACCGATATCGATAGTTGTATAGTGACGACCATCATTCAACTGATCTCCTAAGGCACCATTAAAGCCATAAATAGCCTCTTCATCGCCCGTGAGAATACGCCATTCCATCGGACAATGTTCGCTAATGCGGTCCATAAATTCAAGGCCATTAGATGCTTCACGAACAGCGCTCGTTGCAAAACCAAAGCAGCATTCCACCCCATATTGGTCTGCTAGTTTTTTTATTTCTGTAAAAGCTTGATAGGACGCTTCCATCGATTCAGTACGCAATGTACCATCTGAATTACGTTGGCCTAAACGAGTAGTCCACAACTGTTTCGGCTCATAGTGCCATATATTATTTTCATAAGTAGCCAATAATAAGCGTACTGAATTTGATCCAATATCAATAATAGCTAACTTCATAATTGCTCCTTACATAATTAGTATGCCTCTAACACTATTATACTGTTAAGGCCTATACATAAGTAAAGAGATGGCTCAATGCCATCTCTCACTATTAATCTCGACGACCGCCTCGGCCTCCGCGTTTACCTTCTGTATTGCGTTTTAAATCGTGTAAGCGTTCATTGCTATCGCGCAAGAATGATTTCATCTTTGCTTCAAAAGCCTCTGTGCTTTGTTTAGATTGAACACGACGAGGACGTCGCTCTTCACTTGCTGTCTCTTTAGGTTGTGTTTGACGAATAGAAAGGCCGATTTTATTACCTTCAATAGATAAAACCTTAACCTTTACTGGATCTTCAACCTTTAATACGGTATTAATATCTTCGACATACCCATGAGCTACTTCAGAAATATGAACTAGACCTGTTTGCTTCTCTCCTAAATCAACAAAATACGCCGAATTTTGTAATACCAGATACGGTACCATCAATAATGTTACCAACTTCGATTGCCATGCAACCTCCTAATTAATACGGAAACCTCAAACTACAAACTAATGCTAATCTAAATTACTACAGTCAAACCTATTTTACATAAGGCACTTCACCAGGTTTTACAAGGCCGAGCTCCTCACGAGCCACCCCCTCAATGGTCTTTGGATCTTGCAACTTAGCCTTTTCCTGTTCTAATTCTTCATTTCGCTGTTTTAATTCTTGCAATTGTTGCTCAATATGTTGTTTTTCTTGATATACAGCCACCAAGCGATAGGCTTGCCCTAATATTAGCAGCACCATAATCCCTATACCAATTCGCTTGATCCACATGAGGATAATACGTTGATCCTGCGCTTTGCGATTAGGTCTAACCCGTTTGCGCGGCTTTTTTGGACGTTGTACTTCCATAGTGTCTTGAGTCATAATATCCCCCAAAAATATTCATCATCTGTATACTGTCATTTTTTAATTATATCACAGAACCTCGTTAGGGACTAAATAAAATTATCTATAGTTTATCTTATATCTATCATATAGTTAAAAAGGTCTTATCAGAGATAGATTTATTAGTAACAGCCACTATGGCCTTATAAAGACTCTGCTTTATGAGCATATTCACGAATTACTGCACAAGACTTTTTAAATAAAGCTAATTCATCTTCAGTAAGCTTCAATTCAAATACATCTTCGATACCATCTTTGCCAATAACGGCTGGAGTCGATGCAAAGATTCCTTCTTCACCATATTGGCCATCTAGATAACAAGAACATGGCAACACTTTCTTTTCGTCATGGAATACAGCACGAATTAATTCTGTTGTTGCACTAGCAATGCCAAACTCTGTGGAGCCTTTACCAGCCAATACGTGGTAACCACCAATTTTTACATCATCTAGCACTTGAGTATGATCAAGTGTAGGGAATCTATGAGGCAATTCTTGTTGTAATTGTACTAACGGTTTTCCTTGTACATAAACATGAGACCATGGCACCATAGCACTACCACCATGTTCACCTAAACAATACGCTGTAATTGTACGGTTACTAATATTAAAAATGCGCGCCAATTCTTTTTGTAATCGCGCTGAATCTAAAGCTGTACCACTGGAAATAATACGTTTTGGATTCCAATTTAAATGTTTACATAAATAAGTAGCAACAACATCAGCAGGATTAGAAATAGAAATAATAAAACCATCAAAGCCGGACTTTTTAATTCGCGGAATAACATCCTTTAAAACCTCTACTGTATCACCAAGACTTTCTAAACGATCTTGATATAAATTTGGTAAAGGACCAGCGCTAAATACGAGAACATCACAATCCCCACAATCTTCAATAGGACCTGCAGTAGCTGTTACTTTATGAGGAATATAGCTAACAGCATCATTTATATCCATTGCTTGTGCTTTAGCTTTTTTCTCGTCAATATCCATCATATATAGTTCATCTACTTCACCTTGTAGAGCAAGAGAAAATGCTACATGAGAACCTACATGTCCAGTGCCAATAATACCTACTTTACGTAACTTCATAAGGGCCTCCTACGATTCGTACTAAAAGATATACATCTTCTAATTCAATTCCACTTAAACCAGCGATTGCCATTATATGAATCGACAATGTTAAGTTATATTAAAACATATTGCTTGTAAAATACATAAACTATTATATACCTATTTTCTCATAGGTATATAAGAAAATAGATTTATAGTGATAAAAAAAGACTATTATAGGAAATCCTATAATAGTCCTTCTATAGTTAGTCTCGTCCAGTAAAGAAGCTTACTACAGCAATCACTATAACTGCACCAACGATGGACGGAATTAATGCCATGCCTGCAAGACTTGGGCCCCAAGTACCAAGCAAAGCTTGACCTACAGAAGCCCCTACTAAACCAGCAATAACACGAAGAAAAATCCCCATGCTTTGCGCCTTTTTAGTAATACGACCAGCTACAAAACCAATGAATCCGCCTACAATAATTGACCAAAGCATAATATACCTCCTATAAAGTCATCTCATCAAGATTAAGCGGGAATAAATCCTTATTCTCCATCACTTGTGGTGACTTTTCTAAATATTGTTTTCGCATTGACCATAAAATCTCTAAATCCTTTGGATCTAACTTGGACAATGCATATATCATCGTGAAATCTGAACCATAATGGCCACGCAAGCTATCAGGTACTCCTTTGGGTCCTTCTCCACCTAGACGATTATTAAAGAACCCTTGAATACGGCGACTATCTAAATCAATGATAATAAACCCTGACGCATCATTATACATTTATACGCTTTAAAGCTCGTACCGTATTCGTTATAAAATACTGGTCCTTCATGTCGATGAGGGATGACTCATAACCAGAATGGTAAAAGTCACCATAGTAATGAGCCCCTCTATCAGTAGATTCCAATAAATCCTTAAGTATGGATTGTTCTTGACTACTAAAATCAGAGAAAGTTTTTACCGTAGTAATCTCTCGTAAACCACGTTGGTAATTCTCGGTCTTCGGTGGCTTATATGTTGACCACGAAAGGTAATAGGCATCAACCGAAGTGTATTATCAGATAGATTATAAATACCATACCCTTCATAACCTAGAAAGTACACTTGTGAGTCCATAGACTTCATCGCTAATATTCGTTTTGAAATAATGGCATCACTAGAATTTACTAGTGTATGCTCTTCTGGATCTATGCGTACTGTTTTGCTGTCGTAATTGCCACCTACTGCAAGCCAATAGGACAGCCCCACTACAATTAATGCTAGTATGCACAAACCGATACGTTTTATATTCATTTATACTCCCTATGAATCCCCAAGCATAAAACGTAATAATATATTGCCATTACAGTAAGTCCCTATTAATATAATCCCAATTCTAGGTATAACTGTAAATTTTATTTTTAATATTTTTGTGGATTTCTATGCCAAACTTAATGTAGCTAATCGGCCATACCTTATAAAAGGTTCTAAGACTCAAAAGGTTCCTCCCAAAATAAGGATGCGGTATAGTTAGAGTTTCATCACAAATGGAAATCATAGAACCGGCCTCATCAAAAGCCAAGATAATATCTAAATCTAATGTACGTGGTCCCCAGTGAATGAGTCGTTCACGACCAGCCCCTTGTTCTAAAGACTGAAGGACACTTACACTTAACATTTCATGAGGATTCAATGTACTTTTACAAGACCACATGCCATTAATAAATGACGCCTGATCTGTATATCCCCAAGGTTCCGTTTCTATCAAAGAAGAACTAATAACCTCTGAAACGGCCTCATGCCCTTGTAATAGGTGAAAAGCGGAATTAATATAGCCTCTTTATCACCGATATTTGAACCTACACTGATGTAATAGGTATACATCAAATTTGACCTCGTGTAGTAACGACCTCAACATAATCTAGAATACCAGCAATAGGTACAGATGGTTTGCGCACCGTTACAGATAAGCCAACAATACCTTGATAATGTTGGTATAAAGAGTCGGCAATAAGTGCACCTAAACGCTCTAATAAATTATGTTTTTCTCCAGTCATAACAGATTCTACAAGCTCATATACCTCTACATAATTGATAGAATCCTCTAACTGGTCACTTTGACCGGCCTTTGTAAGATCCGTAGTAATTTCAACATCTACAAAAAAGCGCTGTCCTTGCTCTTGTTCAGATGTCAAATTGCCATGTTATCCATAAAATGCCATGTTGTCTTTAAAACGATTTTATCCATTATTCACCTCGTAATAGGCCATCTGCTACGGCCAAGGCGCGTTTGTGCATTTTCACATTATGAACACGCACCATATCAACACCTTGGAATACACCCGTAATACAAGCCGCTACCGTGCCTTCATCGCGTTCTTCTGGAGGTAAACCGCCCAACATAGAACCGATAAAACGCTTACGGCTAGGCGCAAGTAAAATAGGGTATTCATAAGCCGTTAATTCGCCTAAACGTTGCATAACTTCAATATTTTGTTCTTCTGTTTTACCAAAAAATCCAATGCCTGGATCAAGCCAAATTTGTTGAGGTGTAATCCCCACCTTCAAGGCTTTGTCCACGGCAAAGAAGAAGTATGCTTTCATATCTTCAATGATATCACCATAGTTTGTATCATTACTATTATGCATAATGATAACCGGCACCTTATATTTTGCTGCTACCGCTGCCATATCAGGATCATAGTGTAATCCCCATATATCGTTCAAAATATGAGCCCCTTTAGAAAATGCATAGTCCGCAGTTTTAGCATGATAAGTATCAATAGATACAGGTACTGTAGATGCATGTAGTACAGGGTCTATCAATTGGGACAAGCGTTCAATTTCTTCATCTGCTGTCAATGGTGTGCAACCAGGGCGCGTAGATTCTACGCCTAAATCAATGATATCAGCACCATCTTCAATCATTTGCGTTACATGGGCTGCTGCCGCTTCTGGGAGTGTTAAATTTACCACCATCAGAGAAGGAGTCAGGCGTACCATTGAGTATACCCATGATAAGGGTACGATCGCACAAAGATAAACTTTTGCCATCATTCCATGTATAATTTCTACGTTTAAACATTTGCCTGTCCTCCACCTAACATTGCCAACGCTTCATCACGTAACGTACCAGTCTCTGCTAGTACACCACGGCTTTCTAATGTAATAACCTTTGAATCTTGCTGCATGGTCCCTTTGATAAGCATACACAACTGAGTCGATGTAATGCGTACGAATACACCATGAGCAGATAAATCATTCATAATTGCATCTGCTAATTCTGATGCTAACCGCTCTTGTAGTTGCGGCCTCCGGCTAAGAATATTAACAATATCTTGAAACTTGCTAAGCCCTGCCACACACCCATCCTTAGGTTGGTACACAATATCCACGGTTCCAAAGAATGGCAACAAGTGGTGCTCACACATAGAGTAAAAAGGAATTCCTGTAACCGCTACAAGACCCTTATAATCAGTACTAAATGTTTCACCCCAGGCTGACTTTGTATCTAATCCTACGCCACTGAATAATTCACTATATAATTCTGTTACACGACTTGGTGTTTTCTCTAGCTCTGGCGCCTCAGTATCAACAGATAAAGCCGCTAAAAATTGCTTTATCCCGTCCTTTGCACGTTGATTCATCGGTCCTCCTAAACGATTTTCGTCGTCCAATCCTCAATATTCCAAATATCCGTAACCCAATCTTTATAAAATTCAGGTTCATGACTTACTAAAACGATAGTTCCTTTGAACTCACGCAAAGCACGACTCAGTTCTTCTTTTGCATAAATGTCCAAGTGATTCGTTGGTTCGTCTAATACGAGTACATTATACTTATTTTGCATCAGTTTACATAATCGAACCTTTGCATTCTCACCACCAGATAACACGCGCATTTGCGATGTAATATGCTCGTTAGTAAGACCACAACGAGCAAGCGCTGCACGCACCTCTGCATTAGTCATTGCCGGATATTCGTTCCAAATATAGTCTAGTGCAGTTTCAGAATTAGATGGTGTATCCTCTTGAGCGAAATAGCCTGTTTGTAAGAAATCACCTTTTACCAACTCACCACTTACAGGCTTTAATAAACCCTAAAATTGTTTTCAATAATGTCGTTTTACCTAGACCATTAACGCCACGAATAGCGATTTTTTTATTTCTTTCAATTTGAAAATCCACTGGTCGAGTCAACGGTTCATCATAGCCTAATTCCAAACCAAAGGCCTCTACAATAAAACGACTTGGCGTACGGCCTTCTTTAAAACCAAAACTTGGTTTAATGTACACTTTTGGCTTTTCCAAAATCTCCATTTTCTCTAACCGTTTAGCTCGAGAATTTGCCATACCACGCGTTGCTACACGAGCCTTATTGCGTTGGATAAAGTCTTCCATGCGCTCAATTTCTTGTTGTTGACGCTCATAAGCCTTAGCTGCTTGCGCTTTTTTCACTTCATAAGCCGCTTGGAACTGATGATAGTCGCCAATATAACGCGTTAAAACTGCTTGCTCGATATGATAAATCACGTTGACTACGGAATTTAAAAACTCCATATCATGAGAAATCAAGATGAACGCATTTTCGTAGTTTTGTAAATAGTTTTGCAACCATTGGATATGCTCTACATCAAGATAATTTGTCGGTTCGTCCAAGAGCAAAATCGTTGGTTTTTCTAGTAAAAGTTTTGTAAGTAAAACCTTTGTACGCTGGCCACCGCTGAGCTCCGTAACATCTCGGTCAAGCCCAATATCCATAAGGCCCAAACCTGCAGCTGTACGCTCAATAACCGCATCAATTTCATAGAAGCCACGCTGCTCTAGAATTTCTTGCCACTCCCCTACTTGCTCGAGAAGCTTATTCATTTCATCTTCAGACACATCACCCATGCGATTGTACGCATCGTTAATGTTTTGCTCCATTACAAACAAATCATCAAAAGCTCGTTGCAATACGTCGCGAATGGTCATGCCTTTTTCGAGGACCGCATGTTGATCCAAATAACCTACAGTTACTTGGTTGGACCATTCAATTTTACCTTCATCAGGAGGTATTTTGCCTGTAATGATATTTAGGAATGTAGACTTGCCTTCACCATTAGCACCAATTAACCCTACATGTTCACCTTTCAACAAGCGGAATGATGCATCATCTAAAATTTGTCGCGCTCAAAACCATGGGTTACATTTGAAACGGTTAAAACACTCATATCTATCTCCACCGGAATAAAAGCCGTCTTGTTGAAGACGGCTTATTTCATACTTACTTAAATATTATATCTATTGTACCTTTTTGACCTCTATATGTCAAAAATTGAACATCACTTACCCACGGTATAACGCAAGGCTACCACAGCCATAATCTTAGCGCCCTTAATCGCTTGCTCCAATCCATAGTCGGAACCTGCTGCACAAGTGAACTCTGGTGTATGAGCCTCTAAACCTAACCCAATCTGTAAAGTAGGCTGTGCTGTTGGTACTTCATAAGATACATTTCCTACATCTGTACTACCATCAGCCTCATCATCAGGCAATATACGGGGCGTTTCACCAAATTCAGTCATTACATCGTTAAAGAGAGCTAATAGTTGTTTATCTTGACGCATATCCTTAAAGAGGCTCATAATGATGCATCTCAACACGGGCGCCATAAGATGCTGCAATCTCTTGAGCAGCCTCTTTGATAGCCGGCAAAATAATACCTTCTAAATCGTCCACCGTACTACCGCGAACAGTCATGCGAATCGTAGCCTTAGGAGTTACTACATTTGGTGCTGTACCAGCTTCGGTAAAAATGGTCCCTACAATAGCCCCTTTAGGGAATGTTTTCTTTAACTCTTTTATTTTTTGATATAAATCTACAGCACAGTCTAAGGCATTAATACCAGAGTCAGTTAATGATGCTATATGACAAGACCGTCCATGGAAGGTAATCTCTAGTGGATGCGTCGCTAATGATGTGCCCCCTACCTCATTTTCACCGCCTGGATGAATGATTAGTGCCGCCTCATAGCCCTTAAACAAACCATCCTCAGCCATGTATACTTTACCACCAATAGTTTCCTCCGCAGGACAACCAAAGAAGGTCGTTCCCCACGTTTCCGGTGCACTTTGACTGAAGGCAACAGCAGCACCTAAACTCATCATGGCAATGAGGTTATGGCCGCAACCATGACCGAGTTCTGGTAGTGCATCATATTCACCTAAAAAGGCTATTTTATGCTGTGCAGTACCGTTATAGTCACCACTTAACGCCGTTTGTAACTCTGGAAGATCAGTTAGCCCACTTGAGATATAAAATTATGATTTTCTAAGAATTGGTTAATTACCTTAACTGCTTTATGCTCGTTTAAGCCCAATTCTGGATTATCGTGTAAATATAAGGAGATATCGCGCAATTCCTCTGTCATACTATCTATGATGGCACAGGCACGAGCCTCTCGTTCTTGTAATGTCATAACTTCCCTTTTTAACTTCTAATTTATACTGTTTATTATTTATTCTATCTAAGAAGAATGTGTCTATTTTGTATAGGGATGAACAATTATGGTATTTGAAATATACCTAAAGTTAATCATCGCTCCTAGTGGTAATGTTTGATGCGGCGTTCCATGACCTGTTGGGACATAACATACAAAAGGCTACAACAATTCAGGGTCTCTATTTTCCTCCATGTAGCGTAACGCTTCATAGCCTAAATCGTAATCACGCTCATCATCGTCGCCTTCACAATCTGTAAATGTACCAATCACTAAACCTTTAATACGACTCAATAAACCACTGAGACGAAATTGTTGCAACATACGATCTAGCTTATAAGGTGCCTCTCCTACATCTTCAATGAATAGTAATGTATCCTCCCAAGATGCAGCCTCTAAAAAATACGGTGTTCCCGACAACATAGATAACATCGTCATATTACCACCTCGTAAAATCCCTTCTCCCAGCTCAGTACCAATAGCACCACGAGGCGGTTCAGGTAAGGGTTCTATGACTTGTAATTTACCTTCTAAAGTATTAAATAAAGCATCAATATCTGTTTTGCGTTCAGGCTTAAAATCTACGCCCATCGGCCCGTGATAGGTAATGAGTCGGCTATATCGATTGATCGCCATGTGAAGTGCTGTACAATCACTATACCCAATAAAAGACTTTCGATGCTTACGGATTGCTGTATAATCTAATAAATCTAGATAACGCATTGTTCCGTAACCACCGCGTAAAGCCAGTACCGCCTCACAAGGTGCGGTTGTCATCATATATTGAAATTCTCGGGCTTGCTCCTCTGGTGTACCGCCATACAAGCCTTTGCGATGTGCACTTTCACCAAAGAGTACTTTATATGCCCCTTAGTTTACAAATTTCTTCTATTCTATGTAAATCTTCATCGCTTGCACTGGCAGGTGCCATGATGCCTATGGTCATGCCCGGTGCTAAACGTTTTGGTTCAATCCAGTTCATATGTCCTCATAAAATACAACAAAAGACGTACACATAGTGTACGTCTTAAGTGTATCTTATTTGTATGCTTTTTTAAAGTCAACAAGGCCTAATGTAGTCCAGAAATAATTTTGAATACTTCCATTTGTTACATATGGTTGTGTTGTGAAATACAATGGCATTACTAGAGATTCATCAAAAATCATCTGTTCCGCTTTATGCATCAACGCATCCCGTTCAGCCCCATTTGGTGTCGTACGAATACGAGCGATTAACTCGTTATAATCATCACTATGGTACTGACTATCATTGTCTTCAGCAGAAAATACTTCTAAGAAGTTTTGTGGATCACTGTAATCCGCAACCCAAGAAGCACGAGCAACTTGATATTTACCAGCTTCGCGGTCGGCTAAGAATACCTTTGTCTCTTGATTTTGTAAGCGCACATCTGCACCAAATGCATTGACCCAAGCATCTTGTACGGCTTCAGCAATCGCTTTATGTAATTCACTTGTATTATACAAAATCGTAATTGGAGGCAATGGATGATTTTTATCATAGCCAGCTTTTTTCAAGATTTCTTTAGCTTGTTCTACATCTTCATAAACAAGATAGTTACCCGCTTCACGGAAATCTTCACGCCCATTACTTTCAAGCATACCGTAAGGAACAAAGGCATAGGCCGCCTCTTTACCACCGCGAACAATATTGTTAACGATGTTAGCACGGTTGATAACCATGGAGAAAGCTTTACGCACCTCAGGATCTGTGAAAGGATCTGCTTTCACATTGAATACGTAATAATAGTTACCAAGCATAGGTCCAATATGTAATAGACCTGCCTCTTCTAATCGTTTTTGGTCTGCTACAGGAGGCTCAACCGTCATATCTGCTTCGCCACCTTCAACCAATGTAAGGCGTGTGCTTTGGGATTCACTGATAGGCCAATTCATCTTCTCTGTTTTCACAGAATCCGCATCCCAATAGTTAGGATTCTTAATGAAATCCATTTCCCCATTATGTTTCCAAGATAATAAGCGGTATGGACCATTAGACACAAATGTATCTGCATTAGCAGCCCAGTTTTCATTAGCATCTACATCTTTTTGGCTCACTGGATAATAGCTATGAGAAGCTAGTAATTTTAAGAAATACGCTGTTGGATTCTCTAAGGTAACTACTAATGTATTATCATCAGTGGCCTTAACGCCAACATCATCAGCTGAAGCGTCACCATTATTAAAGGCTTCGCCATTTTTTAATACATATAACATATATGCATTGTCCGCATGGACTTCAGGGTCTAATACGCGTTTCCACGCGTATTCAAAGTCATGAGCCGTCAAAGGCTCTCCATTAGACCATTTCAAATCAGGTCGTAAATGGAAGGTATACTCGCGACCATCATCAGAAATATCCCAGCTTTTAGCTAGTGCTGCCTCTGGTTCACTTTCATCATTTAAACGAACTAAACCGTCAAATAATTGAAGTTGAACTGTAGCCTCCGGAGAGGTAGTAGACTTTGCTGGATCCAATGTGGATGGTTCCTGCTCAATAACATATCGAATGGTATGCTCATCAATTGGTTGTTCCCCGCGAGGATAACCAAATACAAATAAGAGCACACTCACCCCAAGAGCAAGGAACATGAGTTTTAACAAATTTCGTTTATCCATCATGGCAATGCTTCCTCTACAAATTCTTTCATGATACGCCCTACTCGAGCGCCTAACTCTTTACCTCGGTCATTATCGATATCGCTCATCAAGAGGATAAAGCAGAAATGACCTCTAAATGTTTCTAAAACGCCCCCATCATGCTCTACGCGGTCAAGGGATCCTGTTTTATGGTGAAAGCGTGTATCTTCGCCCCAATAAAATGGCAAGATATCACGGAATTGTTGGCGACCTAAAATATTCCACATTTCTCGACCATAAGCATCTATATCGCGACATTCAAAAATGTGTTTATACAAACGAGCCAATGACAATGCAGTCAAATGGTTATCACGGCCTTCTGCTAGAGCGTCAAAGTCCATCATCATACGATTGAGTTCTATTTCATCTACACCAAGCTGTTCTGCACGAGCATTGATATTCTCCATGCCTAGAACGGTAATGAGTAAATTTGTCGCAATATTATCGCTAAGAACCATCATAAGACGACATAACTCAAGATACGTAAAGCTATGCTTTGCTACCAGTTCTTGTAATGCACCACCGCCTTCAACACGTGGTGTTCTAGATAGAGGAACAGTATCATTAAGATCCAACTGCTCTGTACGAGCTAAATGGAATACATACTCCATAATGAGTACCTTAATCAAACTTGCACTAGAGTGTACCGTATCTTCCCCTTTAGAAGCAATAATAGTCGGCTCCTCTTCATCGTCAAATTGAAGTACTACATAGGATATATTCCCCTTTGGTGCTAATTCTTTTATCACTGTATCGAGTTGATGTTCTAAGGACTTGCCAACAAGTAACTTTTCCATACTATTCTCCCATTATATGTGCCAGCATGCGATGCGGCGATCTGCCCAATCACGAAGAGGCGGACGTTCAGTAAAGCAACGACCTTCTGCCTCTGGGCATCGACCACTAAACAAACAACCCTTTGGTGGATTTAGTGGATTTGGTGGGTCCCCTTTAAGCGGTGCTCCAATTGGAGCATGCGGTATAACAGGACCGTTTAAGGCGGTCAAAGCACGAGTATACGGATGTTGTGGGAATTCATATAAATCCAACGCTGGACCTTCTTCCATAACAGCTCCTAGATACATAACTACCATCCGATGACTGATGTAGCGCACCATATTTAAATCATGAGAAATAAAGAGGTACGAAATACCATGTTGTTCTTGTAATCTCTCAAGCAATGTCATAATTTGTACTTGAATGGATACATCTAGTGCTGAAATCGGCTCATCACAGATGATACACTGTGGCTGCATAATGAGAGCCCGTGCAATACCGATACGTTGACGTTGGCCACCTGACAATTCATGAGCATAACGCTCACCAAAGGACATGTTCAAACCAACTTGATCAAGCACTTCTTTTACACGAATAACACGATCGCGAGGTGTATATTTTGGATCTAGCTCCAATGGTTCCTCTAGAATCGCATTAACGGTAAGACGTGGATTAAGAGATGCATAAGGGTTTTGGAATACCATTTGCATCACCGGATGAACAGCTTTTCGATCCACATACGGATCAATGTGACGACCGTTCATATAAATAGAACCTGATGTAGCTTGATGTAAACCCATCAAAGTGTAGCCAAATGTGGATTTACCACACCCAGACTCACCTACGATACCAAGGGTTTCCCCTGGTGATTGATATAGGCTCACGCCTTGTACAGCATGTACCGTGTGTTTTGGCTTAAATAAGCCTCCTGACAGAGTGAACTCTTTAACGAGATTGTCAGTTTCCCATACGTAACTCATTAAAGTCCCTCCAACTTAGCTAACCAACATGTAAATTGATGATTTTCACCAACATTTGTAACCATAGGAATCCGATTACCACAGATACGCATAGCCCACTTGCACCGTGGATTAAATGCACAACCTCGCGGTAAATCAAATAAATCTGGCGGTTGACCTTCAACGGCTTTTAACTCACCATGCCATTTACCTTGTGGCAGAGCGAGCAATAACCCTAATGTGTACGGATGGCGAGGTTCATTAAATATGCCCTCCACTGTAGCAGATTCAACACATTTACCAGCATACATAACCATAACGCGATCGCAAATTTGAGCGATAACGCGTAAGTTGTGAGAAATAAAGATAATCCCAATACCAGCCTCTACGGCTAATGTTTGCATAAGGCGTAAAATTTGTGCCTCTGTAGTAATATCAAGTGCTGTTGTAGGCTCATCACAAATTAAAATCTTTGGACGACCTGCTACAGCCATGGCGATACAAACGCGTTGGCGCATACCACCACTTAACTCGTGAGGATATTGAGACAATCGTCTTTCCGGTGTAGAAAGGCCCATCTTCTTTAACAAGTCGATAGCGATAGCTCGTTCGTCATAATCCTCACCATATGCATTAGTACGATGGATAACCTCATACAGTTGCTCCCCAATCGTCATGATTGGATTCAAAGATGTCATAGGATCTTGGAATACCATAGCAACAGTAGTACCGCGCAATTCATTCCAGTCATCTTCAGTGAATTCAAGGCAATCACTGCCATCAATCATAAATGTATCGGCTTTGATTTTTGTTTTACCATATGGTAGTAATCCCATTAATGAATTAACTAGCACTGATTTACCACAGCCGGATTCACCAACAATACCTAAAATCTCACCTGGTTGTAAGGAGATATCTTGATTGCGAATAACCCGTAAGGGGCCTTGGAAGGTATCGATGGTAATGGACACATTGCGCACATCAACAATTGCGTTATTCATTATCTATCTCCTTCCTTAGGGTCTAACACATTACGTAAGCCATCGCCAAGGAATGCGAAACCAAGCATGGTAACACTAATGGCAACAGCAGGAAAAATCAATTGGAACGGATAAGAGCGCATGCTACTAATCCCTTCAGAAGCTAATACGCCCCAGCTCGCCATAGGTGCATTTACACCTAAGCCGATAAAACTAAGGAATGCTTCTGTAAAAATAGCCTCTGGGATGGCCAATGTCAAAGTAATAATGATTGGACCTACACAGTTTGGCAAAATATGACGTAATAAAATGCGATATTTGGGAATGCCCATCGCTTCAGCTGCAATGATATATTCTTCGTTTTTAACTTTCAAAATTTGACTACGTACGATACGGGCCATATTCAGCCAGTACGCAATGCCCAATGCTACGAAAATAGATGTTAAGCCAGGGCCAAGTACAACCATCAACAAAATTACATACAGTAAAAGTGGAATACCGTACAATACATCTACCAGCCCCATCATGATGCGGTCAACCTTACCGCCAAGGTAACCTGCAATACCGCCATAGGTAACGCCGATAACAAGATTGATAAATGCCGCTACAAAACCGATAGTTAAGGAAATACGAGCACCGTACATAACGCGAGTGTAAATGTCACGACCTAATGTATCGGTACCAAACCAATGACTAAAGCTTGGGCTTTGGTTCGCATCGATTAAGGATTGGTCCGCATAGGTATACGGCGAAATTAGGGGGCCTAAAATAGCTAACACAATCATAACCAAAATGATGGTTGCCCCTACTACGGCCAAGCGATTTACCTTAAATCTCGCCCATTTACTAGGACGTTTTATAAAGCTTGTAATTTCTTCTTGAGGGGTTCGCTCAATAGGTAAAAAATCTTCCTTATTCATCTGTCCCCTCCTCTGTCGTAACACGTGGATCAATTAATGGATAAATCATATCCACCAAGATATTAAGAAATACTACAAGTGCACTATAGAAAATCGTAATGCCAAGAATAACGGTATAATCACGGTTATAAATAGATGTTACGAAATACTGTCCAAGGCCTGGAATAGCAAAAATCGTTTCTACGATAAAGCTACCTGTCAAAAGGCTGGCAGCCAATGGGCCCAAATAGGTAATAACTGGCAAAATAGCATTCCCTAACGCATGACGTGTCAAAATAGTCCAAGAACTCAAGCCTTTGGCGCGAGCTGTACGGATGTATTCTTGTTGGTACACATCAAGCAACCCACTGCGTGTTAAGCGTGCAATAAATGCCATCGGTTGTGCAGCTAACGTTAATACTGGTAGCACCATATAAGATGGACCACGCCATAAGGCCACTGGGAACCAGCCTAGTTCAAAGCCCACCACATATACAAGAACGGCACCAATAATAAAGGTAGGCACAGAAATACCAATTGTAGATAATATGGTTACCGCATAATCAACAATACCATTAGGGCGCATAGCACTAATAGCACCTGCTGCAATGCCACCTACTACAGCCACCATTAATGATAATAAGCCGAGCTGTGCAGAAATTGGGAATGCATCGCTGATAATATCGTTTACACTACGGCCTTCATACTTGTATGATGGTCCCAAATCACCAGTAATAACACCACCTAAATAATCACCATACTGCTTCCACACAGGATCATCAAGATGATACTTTGCTTCAATACTTGCTTTCACCTGAGGTGGTAGTTTCTTCTCAGTTGTAAAAGGTCCCCCCGGAATTGCATGCATTAATGCAAATGTTACGGTAATGATGACCCATAAGATTATGATTGCGCCACCTAGGCGTCGAAACACATACCTTGTCATTGTCACTATCCTCCATAAAAAGTCTATCTGTTTTATTATACTACATTATGAAGTTAATTTCATGAATTACATCATTACATTTACAGAAAGCCTTACATAACGTACAATAAAATATATAATATTTTGGAGGTGTCTATGACAGAAGTACCTAGAGTCTTAACAATTCAAGACATGAGCTCCATCGGCCGTTGTGCCCTAACCGTTATGATTCCAATCATCAGCGCTATGCGTTGCCAAGCGGTTCCATTGGCAACAGCTGTATTGAGTAATCACTTAGAATATCCACACTACGAGTTCGTAGATTTATCGGCACATATGAGAGATTTTATGGACTGCTGGGATAAAAACGAAATCGACTTTCACGCTATTGTAAGTGGTTTTTTAGCATCGCCAGAACAAATTCATCTCGTTGAAGAAGCCATCGATCGCTTCGGTAACAAAGGCCAAATGATTATCGTCGATCCTGCTATGGCCGATGATGGTCGCCTCTACTCTATTTATACACCTGATATGGTAGTAGCTATGCGCCAACTTGTTTCCAAAGCTCACATTGTAAAGCCTAATTACACGGAGGCTTGTTTCTTATTAGATATTCCATTTCTACAGATCCTATTAGCGATGATGAATTGCGCGATCGTTGCAAAAGATTGTACCAAATGGGGCCTGACATGGTTATCATGACCAGCGTACCATCGGAAACGCATGCGGTTATCGCGGTCTATGATGGGCCAACTGATTATTTAAAAACTTATGATATTCCTCTTATCCCTGTGAAAGCTACAGGAACTGGGGATATCTTTACTGCTGTATTATCCGGTGCAGTAATGAGGGGATATTCACCTTATGATGCGGCAGAGTTAGCAATGAATTTTACTACCAAGGCGATTCAAGCCACAGTGGATACTGTAAAATCAATGAAACAAGGTGTAGCCTTTGAGCTAGTCTTGCCAGAATTAACTCAACTATAAGCTATAAATAAAGGGGAACTTATGGATTTACTCTATGTTGTATTACGAACACTACTCATATGTACTGTCGGTCTGCTCATTGCATTCCAAGGTCGACGAATGGGATTATCGATTTTTAATCTAACGGGACGGTTAAATCGACTACAATTTATCATATGCTTCATTGTTTTAATGATTTTATTCCACATCGTCCACTACATTGATGATGTATTTTTAGACTTTGTTGTATCCTTACCGGCATATTGGTTTACACGAGTTGTTATATGGATCTTATTAGCAGCCTTATTCCCATTATCCTGCATCTTATTTGGCCGTCGTATTCATGATATCGGCTTTAATGCTTGGGCAGGAATTCTCTGGTCGGTAATCATCATTTTCATCAATACCTATTCTGCTGTATCGCCATTCAATTACTTGCTTGAACTTTTCGTATGGCTCATAGGCTTCCTATTTTGGGTATTGCCTGGTCAGCCAGAACCGAATCAATATGGTAACACACCATTTATGCCTGTAAATCGACCAACTTATGAGTCAATGCAACCGTCCATATCTCATAGGGAAAAAGAAATCCGCAAAACGGTGCGTAAACGACGTAAAAAACGATAACAAATTAATAAATAAAAAACGTATCTCTTCATAAAGAGATACGTTTTTTATTTATCACATGTCTTATTATATATAGTTCTTTATTACCTTAATAACTATACCATAATAATTTAAAAGAGTTTCAACCTGATTCTTTACAAACTTAAGTCAATAATATCAACTCTATTATAGTGCAAAGGATATAAGCAATGATAAACTTAACCTTTTGTTTGCGCGCTCTATCATCATCAGAAATCTTAAGTCTATTTTCTAGGAAGCGCTTATCCCGGATTTGCAACAATAAACGTTTAATACGTTCTTGACCTTCAGCGGCATTACACTCGCCGCTATCAGAGGTCAAGGTAGCTTGCTGCATGAAGATGCGCCGATGGAGCTTGCGCATTTGAATCTTGATATTGTTATGAACAAACGCACTTTGCCACTGTTTTCTAGAGTCAAAATACATATATAAATATCGTGGTGTATTCATTAGTAGTAAAGAAAGAATAAAAATCCCCAAAGATATTAAGAAATATGTAGAGAATGAAAACTCTAGTGTTTCAGTTGGTAAGTAATGATGCGCAAAGATAAAGGTAAGCCATACACCGATCGGCATCAAGAGCACTGCCGCAATATCAATGGATCGAAGCCAACTAGTACGAATTGGAACATCTGGCACCGTAAATGTATCTACTGGATCATGAAATGCATAATAATCTATTTGCAATACCGATTGACTAGTTTGAGGATTAGCTAAAAGTACAGGGCCTACACTCCCTATGGAGCGTTCTGGCAAAGGTATAAACTTTTTAAGTTGCGTATTGGGTATTAAATCAAAGCGAATAATACCTTTTTTTTCAAAGCGTACGGTAGATCCCTTTTCGCCTAATGCAATAGGATTAAAAAAACAAAAAGACTAAGGAACCAGTTACCTAGTAAGTGTAAGATGGAATTTAAAATAAATCCACCCGTATCTAAATTCTCTGTATCGAGCCGAATTGCAAAGGATGATGAGTAATCATCAAACCATAAGTCTTCTAAAGTAAATTCAGCGGTAATCACATTCCCCCATTTAGTAATAATAGATAGGAATATTTGATTATTTGGTTCAAACTCAAAAGTTATAGAATAAAAGAACTTATGATTCCGAAGAGCAGCACGCAACATGCGATTAACCACGTCTTCTTCTATAGATAACAAACGATGATCAAATAAATCTTGTTCTAAAGGTACTTGTTGAACAGGGCTTACCTTTTTCACCGTCGTATCACTATCAGATAATGCTTCATCCACCAATGCTCGTAATTTGGTGAAGATTTTAGTCATAATCCCTCCAAGGGTAAAAAACAGCTTTTGATATACAAATTATACCATATATTGCATGATTTATCGATAAAAGACTACTACATATACTATTAAATATAGGTATACATAAAGCCCCTTTTACATAGTAAAAGGGGCTTTATTACTGCAGTTTAACATTCAGACTATTATAATTTAGTATTTATAATAGATAGTTTAATTGATATTTATTTTTATTGAATACTTGCCATGGATAGATAACAATATTCATAGAAGTGACCACGAAGGGCAATTAATTCTTCGTAAGTTCCATCTTCTATAATTTGACCTTTATCCATAAATAAGATACGGTCCATATGCTCTAATCCTTCTAACTGATGTGTAATATATAAGCATGTTTTATCCTGTACATATTCCATCAAATCACGATGCAGAGCCTTCCTCGTTACTTGGTCTAAACCTTCTAATGGTTCATCTAACAAAACAACTTGAGGTTTTCGCAAGAATAGTCGAGCTAAAGCAACCCGTTGTCGTTCACCACCACTTAGACCATGACCACCACTACCAACAATCGTATGAATACCATCTGGCAAGCGTTCCACTACAGAGCGCAACGAAGCACGATCAATAGCATACTCTAAATCAGCTTCTGAGGCATCCGGTCTTGCTAGTCGAATATTATCTTCAAAGGACGCATGGAAAATATATGTATCTTGCGTTATCGTCCCTAAAGCATTACGCCATGTATCGATAGAAATATCCTTTAACTCTACATCACCAACATGGATTGAGCCACTGTAGTCATATAATCGCTCAAGCATATTAAACAATGTAGTCTTACCAGATCCACTAGCGCCAACAATAGCAATCGATTGACCTTGTTTAATGTCTAATCTAAGATGTTCATAAATTCGACGATGCGCATCATAACCAAAGGATACATCAGTAAATGTAATCTCTCGATTAGCATTAAATGGTTTTGGTTCGTTTGGTTCCACTACTGGAATTGACTCATCTGCAAGTGCTATGAGACGACTTGTAGCCACTTTACTTTCAGCACCATGATGAACGGCAGCGATCATAGGTTGTAAGGCCTCAAACCAAGCTTGTGTACCAATAGCAGCAACTGCTACCATAACACTGGCCCAAGCTCCGGTCAACGCATTAGCTGCCAATATGGCTACAATAACAACTGTAATTTGGAACTCCACCTAGGAACAGCGTATTGCCTAAGTTCATACCTCGCTCGATAATACCTTTATTAGCATCCACAGTACTCATCATATGTTGAATACGATCGTATACTAACTGTTCATTGCCGTAGCTAATGACATCCTCCAAGCTATCCATGGTATCACTTAATAGGGATTTATATTCCCCTTGTTGAGGTCCAATCGCTGTCAACGATTGTTTGTTATGAGCATATACAACAAAAGGCAAAACTAGACCTAATATAAAGGCTGCTAAAACTATAGGCGCAACTAAACTATTATCAATCGTAGATACACCATAGGCAACTAAAATAGTTAGAGCAATGGCTGCTGCAGGCGGAATCAACGTACGCAAGTAGAAAAATTGTAGTACCTCTATATCCCCCATAATACGGCCTAGCATATCCCCTGCGCCAAAACGTTTAAGAATAGCCGGCGCCAATGGTTCTAAATGAGCATAAAACCATACACGCAACCCATACAGACCTTGGAACGCCATACGATGAGATGTATACCGTTCAAAATAACGACATACTGCACGACTAACACCAAAGAAGCGGACGCCGACAATAGCAAGGCTCAAATAAGTAAGTCCCGGTTGCAATGCAGCTGATGCCAATAACCATGCAGACACAGTTAATAAGCCCACATTCATAAATACCGTTAAGAATGTAAAAATTAAAGCTAATACTAACGACCACTTTGCAGGGCTCAGCACAGTAAATAATAATTTCCATCCTTGTATGCCCAGCTTAAAAGTTGAAACCTCAGGAGTCTGTATTGTATCTTTCCCCAATACGTAAGCATCTTGATTATCTACCCGAATTAAATTATCAATTTCTTCTCTATGTTCTAAGCTAAATGACTTTTCTGTTTTTAATTGTTCTTCAATAGTTGAAGAAAATTCACCTAAACCAGAGGTAACAAGGTCCTTAAAATAACCATCTACTGCGAGAAGCGTCGCATAAGAACCTTGTTGAATAATACGTCCATGTTTCAAAACGTATAGTGTAGATGCCCAATGCATCGTTTGTAGACGATGACCAATGATAATGACAATTTTATTATCCATCAAACGTTTGATAGCACTGCTGATAATAGCTTCGGTTTTTACATCAAGATGTGCCGTCACCTCATCGAGAATTAACACTTGTCCCTTTCGCAAAAATGCACGTACTAAGGCAACCCGTTGACGTTCGCCACCACTTAGACCTAAACCACCTTCTCCGATGACCGCATCAAGACCGTCAGCATGACGACTGATGACATCTAAGAGTTGAACCTCTTTACAAGCATCAAGAATTTCTTTATCACTTACATCCATGCCAAAGGATAGAACCTCACGCAAGGTGCCTTTCATAATGTGTGGATGTTGAGATACATAGGTAATTTGTTGGCGCCACCACTCAATATCGATGTCACATAGATCAAGACCATCTATAGTAACACTGCCTTTAGGAGCAGTTAAAAATCCCCCAATAATATGGGCAATTGTAGATTTCCCTGCCCCACTTTCACCAACAAGCATGATCGGAAAATTACGTTTAGCCACTAATGAAATATGTTGTACACCATTTTCGCTATCTTCATAGGTAAGCGTTAAATCCTTAATTTCAATTGCTTGTACCTTACCTTTAAGTTGAGATTGACCACCTATAGGCAGCGATGGCTGGCGATTCATAAACTCTTCGTATTTTAAAATCGAGGTCTTACCTGCCATACCCGTATGGAATGCAGCCCCCAATTGTCTAAATGGCGTATAGAACTCTGGCGCTAATAGCAAAATAAAGAAAGCTGAAAAGAATGAGATTTCACCATCCAATAATGTTAAGCCCAGGTATACCGCAATCAATGCTGTACTAATAGTACTTACGAGTTCAAGAACTAGAGCAGATAAAAACGCCACACGCAATACTCGTAATGTAGAGTCTTTAAACTCCTCAGATAAACGACCAATAACCTTAATTTGATCCTTTGCACGACCAAAAAGTTTTAATGTTGTAATACCTTGCAATACATCAAGAAAATGACCAGATAAGAAGCTCATACGCTCCCACTGTTCTTTATTAAGACGATCCGCTTGCTTACCAATTAAGATCATAAAGAATGGAATTAACGGTACGGTGATAATTAGAATGATACCAATAATAGGTAATGTATCTACAATAGCAATCCCCATAATAAAAGGAATCATAATAGCATATAAAATCTGCGGAATGTAACGTGCTATGTAAGCATCTACTTGTTCTAAACCATCGGTAAGCATATGGATCACATCGCCATGACGTTCCTTATGCTGTACACCTAGCTTAAACATATGCTCTAAGGCCCGTTCTCTAAAGGTTGCTTTTACTGCACTACCTAATCGATTTGCTACAGATTCTTGTATATAATGTGCTAGCAATCTTACAATAATAGCAATTCCTAAATAGATAATAGAATACCTTTCATCATGTAAGGTATTCTCTGAAAATATAAAATTATTAATTAAGGTTCCAAAGAACCAAGCTTGCCCAACAATGGACAGACTTTCTACTAAGCAAGTTAATCCCAGTAGTACAAGCTGTCCTTTATGTTCTAGCAGCGCTTTAAAAGCAGTACGCTGTATCATAGTATCCTCTACGGTAAAACTATTAAGAATATAAAATTAAATCGATTAGACTATCCCTAACTAAGTATAAATTAAATTTTATTTAAATATAATCTAAGTTAGCCCAAGTGAATCTAAATTTATCAATATCATATCCATCTTACCACAAAAAAGAGGCGTGCCGCTACGACACGCCTCACATTGAGACTTAAATTTACAATTCACCAGAATTATAAATCTATTCTATTAATAGTGTAAGTCTTTTTCAGATACACGATGACGGAATGTCCAGTATACCCAGATTTGGTAAGCCAATACGATTGGTACAAATACAAAGGCTACACAAGTCATCAAAGTCAATGTGTAAGTAGAGTTACCTGCATTTGCAATAGTCAAGCTCCAATCAGGATTCAAAGAGGAAACCATGATGCGAGGGAATAAACCAGCAAAGTAAGCAGCCGTTACAGAAATAACGGTTAAGGAGCTAAATACAAAGCCCCATTTTGTATTACGAGTACGTGCAGCCCCCCAAGAAATGAGGAAGAACACGATTGCCAACGCAAAGCAAACAATTGCTAATACAGAGTTGAACAAATCTGTAAATACATAAGTTGCACCTACCAATGCTAATGCACCGATAGCTGTAGGAACACCTACCACCAAGGAAGCTGCACGAGCGCGTTCAGAAACAGCACCAGCAGTTTTGATAGAAGTGAATAAGCCACCATGGTATGTGAATACCAAGATAAATGCAATGCCACAAAGTACTGTGTATGGGCTTAACAAATCAAAGAATGTGCCTACATATGTCATGCTTGCATCAATTGTAGTACCTTGAATCAAGTTACCTACTGTAACGCCCCACAATAGTGCAGGAATCAAGGAACCAAAGAAGATGCAGTAGTCGAAAGTTTTACGCCATAACAAGTTAGGGCTCTTGGAGCGGAATTAAAAAGATACACCACGGATAATAAGAGCCGCAAGCATTAAGAATAACGCTAAATAGAAACCACTAAACAACGTAGCATATACATGAGGGAAAGATGCAAATAATGCACCACCTGCAGTGATCATCCATACCTCGTTACCATCCCAAACAGGACCCAAGGCATTAATCATTTGACGACGTTCAACGTCAGTTTTACCGATGAATGGTAATAAAATACCAGTACCATAGTCAAAACCTTCTAATAAGAAGAAGCCAGCGAATAGTACAGTAATTAAAATAAACCATACCACTTCAAGGTTATTAAAAATTAATTCCATAATCTCGCCTCCTCTTTTTCAACTACATCGTGAGATGGGTTACCATCTGGACCTTTTTTGATGTGTTCTACAGCAAGGTAGATAGCCGCAATAGCTGCTACGATATACACAAGTGTAAAGCCGATGATTGTAGTCATAATTTCTGGAGCTGTAACGGATTTAGAAGCACCGTCTACAGTTAATTGCAAGCCATTTACAAGCCATGGTTGACGACCTGCTTCTGCTACAAACCAACCAGTGGAATGAGCAATGAATGGCAATGGCAGTGTCCAGAACATAATTTTAAGAATGTGCGATTTCCAACCAATTTGTCTTTTGCATTAAGGATAAGACCTACGAATGCAACAAGCAACATAATGGAACCAGCTGCAACCATGACACGGAATGTCCAGAAGATTGCTGGAACATCTGGAATATAGTTACCAGTACCGTATTGAGCCTCGGATTTGGCTTGAAGATCTTTAATACCTTCTACTTTACCAGAAGTAAAGGAGTTTTGAGTTAAGAAGGACAAACCACCAGGGATTTCAAGTGCACCCGTATTCTTTTGAGCTTTAGTATCAATGTTAGCTACCAAAGAGAATGGAGCAGGATCTTGTGTTTCCCACAATGCTTCCATAGCAGCCATTTTCATAGGTTGTACTTTTGTAATGTATTGACCTTGATGATGACCTGCCAAAGCGCCTAAAGTACCGAATACAAGAGCAATAACCATGCCCCATTTAGCGGAACGACGGTAGAAATCTGTCGCATTGTTACGCAATAAGTGCCAAGCACTGATGGCCATGATAATTACGCCTGCTGTTAATAAACCATTCAACACGATATGGAAGAATTGGCCTGGTACATAACCATTTTGAATAATTGTTAAGAAATTGTCCATTTCTGCACGGCCATTGCGGATTACATAACCTACAGGATGTTGCATGAAGGAGTTTGCTACAAGAATCCAGAATGCGGATAGGTTTGTACCTAATGCCACCAACGTAGCTACAAGAGCGTGAACAGTTTTATTCAAGCGGTCCCAACCGAAGATCCATACACCCATAAATGTAGATTCCAAGAAAAATGCCATTAATGCTTCAAGGGCCAATGGAGCGCCGAAAATGTCACCCATAAAACGAGAATATTCTGCCCAGTTCATACCGAAATGGAATTCCTGAACAATACCTGTTACAACACCCATGGCAAAGTTAATTAGGAACAATTTGCCCCAGAATTTTGCCATTTTTTTGTATACTTCTTTACCAGTAGACACATATGTCCACTCCAAGATAGCTACAGTCACTGTCATGCCTAGTGTGAACGGCACAAACAACCAGTGATAGATAGATGTTAGCGCAAATTGTAATCGAGCTAAATCTACAGCTTCAAACATGTGTTTTCCTCCTTAGAATAAAATACCTACATCACTTGATGAGCTTTCACTAAAAACCTTGTATCATTGCGCTTGTGAATATGGCAACGCTTCAGATTCAATCAACTGTTCACGTTGGGCAAGAGTTTTAAAGTTAACCATCTCCAACTGATTGATTAATTGGTCCTGAATTGTTCCCATCGCTTCATTGATAGAACAATGTCCCATACAAGACTTAGAGCAAGAACCTACATCATATAAACACCGTTGTAAATACGCATCCCCTTCTACCGCTCTAATTACATCGAGCAATGAAATCTCTTGTGGGTCTCGATTGCGGCCACACCCACCATCTACACCACGAAAGGATTTCATAATCCCAGCTGCAATGAGACTACGCATAATCTTGAGCAAAAATCGTTCTGGAATCAATTCTTGCTCAGCCAATACAGAACCCGTTAGCTTCGTTCCCGAAGGTAAGAGCGCCATATGTAAGACCATGCGAAATGCATAATCCGTGGCCTGATTTAACTTCATAAGGTCTCCTTTCTCGTGCACTCGGACAAACGTATTACTAAATCTAGTATAATCGAAATAAAACAATACTGCAATGGTATTGTTTTATATATTGAGAATTAGCATATATAAATTTTAAGCCTATAAATTAGATTATACCTGAATATTTTTATATCCATAAAATCACTTTTGATTTATATTATCAAAAGACTGCCCACGTATGAGCAGTCTTAATTTATTATTTTGTAATTTCACGAACAAGATGTGCCATTTCAGGAATGATGAGTTTACCCATTGCCAAAGTAACAGCACCTACAGAGCCAGGAACAGAGAACATTAACGTATTATTGTTCACCCCAGCTTCTGCACGAGAAGCCATTGCCTTAGTCCCAATATCTTCTGTATAGGACAAATATCTAAATATTTCCCCAAAACCAGGGATATGTTTCTCATAGAGACTATTCGCTGCTTCAATTGTTACATCACGCTTAGCAATTCCCGTACCACCTGTAGAGATGATAACATCAATAGATTCATCATTACACCATGGGATCATTGCATTTCTGATTTCATTGTAATCATCAATGACAATTTTACGATCTGCCACAATATGGTCTGCTTGTTCTAAAAATTCTTGTACTTTATTACCGCCTTTATCAGTTTCAAAGGTACGCGTATCAGAAACTGTTAAAATAGCAACACGCAAAGGTCTTGCTAATACTTCGTAAGACATAGTTCCTCCTAGAATAACGGAATAATAGATGCTAATGTAGGCCATCCATTATCACGTAAAAAATCACGTAATGACCATGTATAGTGAATAAATGGTGCACAATGTAGGCGTAACCAGAACGATAAGTACGGTGTGTCACCTTGGAATATAGCCAATCGATTTAAGGCATATAAATTATCGCCTGGCTGTACTGTACCCGGTTGTACTGTGAAAGCCATTTTGTAACCAGATTGTTTAGTTACATATTGAACGAGCATATCGTTAAACCCACCAGGATATGCTAGATACTCAATAGGCTCACCCAAAATCCCCTCCAAAGAAGTCTTCCCTCCAAGAAGAGCATCTGGTAATTCGGTAGGGGCAATTTTTGTTAAGATTTTATGATGATTTGTATGGCCTTGAAT